>Ga0209755_10000063_pt1 | contig 189834 bp, 153 predicted proteins | sample TergutCo191P1_FD_187301 | JGI IMG/M metagenome (GOLD analysis project Ga0209755, IMG submission 187301) | Cornitermes sp. P1 segment gut microbial communities from Petit-Saut dam, French Guiana - Co191P1 (SPAdes) (version 2) | ecosystem: Host-associated > Arthropoda: Insects > Digestive... | reverse complement strand
TCAGTAGTAGTTTTATGACTGATTTTATGGCAGGAAAATTAAAATCAGAGCGTACTAAAGTAGAGCAACTCTCTATGTCGTTGGTAAAAAAACAAAAACAGCGAACAACGGCGTTAAAATTTTCTCCTGAAGCTAAAGCAGTATTTAAAGCCGGCAAAGCCCTTTGGCAATACTATCACGCCCAACCGGACTGCAACGTAAATGCAAACTTGTACGATATTCGTGAATATTTCCAAGGCCGCAACAATAACGGTAAAATGAACAATAAGTCTAACGATGAAAAATACAGCAGGCTTATTGGTGATTTGAGGTCGGCTTTGAAAGTGTTGGGGGAGAAGATTGTGCCTAAGGTGTATGAGTATGGTTTTTTGAGGGAGTGAGGTGTGAAATTTATGGGTAAACATAAGGAAATAGTAAAAATATGAAAATGCGTAAAGATACATTTATGGAAGATATACTGTATGATGACGATGAATATGTGAAGTCATCGCTTCATACAATTGCACCCTATGTTGGCAAGCTTAGACCTAACGTGGTGAGTGCGCTTATAGACGAATATTCATCCAAAAGACACACAATATACGATCCATTTTGTGGTTCTGGAACAGTACCTTTAGAAGCGTGGATTAAGGGGAGAAAAGCAATAGGTGTCGATTTAAATTATTATGCTTTTGTACTGACAAAGGCAAAATTGTTTCCGTACAAATCGTTAGAAGTAGCTCTAAAACACCTAAATAAAGCATCCGTATTGGTTGATGCTACAAAAGTTAAATTTAAGGTAAAAAACGTTCCTAAATGGGTTTCATGTTTTTTTCACCCCGAAACATTAAGGGAAATCATGGCTTGGATAGATGTATTATCCAGCAAAAATGATTTTTTTCTTATGTCCTGTCTCCTCGGAATTCTCCATCATCAGAGGCCAGGCTTTCTTTCATTTCCAAGTAGTCATGGAGCACCATATTTACGAGATGGGAAGTATCCAAAAGATGAATATCCTGAAATGTATAAATATAGAAATGTTTACGAACGGTTATACCAAAAAGTCAAGCGTTCCTATAAAGCTATTTCAGAGTTGGATTTTTCGATTGAACGAAAAGTACTGTACAGCAATACACAAACAAGTAGAGCGGCTATGGCTACTGGCTCCATAATAATAACTAGCCCGCCATATATGAAATCATTAACATACGCTAGGGACAATCGGCTCCGGCTATGGTTTTTAGGGCACCCAGATTGGGAGCAACTAGACAAACGTGTTTCTGTACCTAAAATAGAATTTTCTAATTTGATGGGAAATTGTTTTAGGTCATGGACCAAAATGCAAAATAAAGGGGATCATTGTATTTTGGTAGTAGGAGACATTATATTTGATAAAGAAAAAAAACAAAGTATTCCAGAATTGATATCTGTTCGTGCGAAAGAATCTAATTATAAATTGATAGATTTATTCGATTATCCGATAGATATGAATCGTAAGATAGTAAAAAATGATTCTCAAATTAAGACAGAAAAAATATGTATATTCAAAAGGGAGTAGAATATGGAAGATGTTCTTTTAGGGCAAAATGTACAAGGATATGTCGTAGACAAATTTATTGGTGAGGGCGCCATAGGTAAAGTCTATCGCGCATACAATAATGATATTGAAGATTACCGTGCTATAAAGTTTATACCTATTGATAGCGCTACCCTGAGGGATAATTGGAAAAATGAAATTATTAAGGTAAATAAATTAGGGCGAAATGATAATGTCGTAAAATACTATATACATGGCAATGTTTCGATCGATTCATGTAATTATTTATATATTATGTGGGACTACATAGATAATGATAGTTTAAAGAGCCTGATAGATACTCGAAAACTGTCGATACCGATGCTTGTAGATATTATAGATTGTTGTCTAAGTGTACTGCACGCTTGTTCGATTGTGGGAATTGTTCATGCTGATTTACATAGTGGCAATATTCTTATCCAAAAAGAAGATAAAACATATATTGATCCTACCCGTAGAAAGATATTAATAACTGACTTTGGACGTCTAACACAGTATTCACAGGAAGATTATTTAGATGATTATATTGGCTTAAGTAGAATAATTCAAGATTCATTAAATTCAATCCGTAAGAATAGCCTTAACAGTGAACATAAAAAAATATACAGTTTTTTAAAAGAGGTATACCCAAAATATTTATTAGAACAGAGTGCCACTGCAGGTAAACACTTTCGCAATCCTATCGTGCTATTAGATTTATTTAAATCTAATATAAATAGTACTAACGATGAAAAAAGCGGTGATGTTGTTGGGGTTAGTGATTACTTGACGGCAGAACATCTTGGAGAATATTTTAATGAGTGGAGAACATTGTTTGTACCAAAATTTATAGCAATTGATGAAATTGTTCGCAGAAATATTAATGTATTAACAGGGTTACGAGGTTGTGGTAAAACAATGTTGTTTAGGCGGTTATCATCTTATTTTAATTGTAAACTTGGCGATTCAGATATTCCTGGCAGTAATGGATTTTATGGATTTTACTTAAATGCGCACAATATTGCGGAAGCATTTCCGTGGTTACCGGATTATAAAAAAGATGAGGCCCGTAATCAGGTGATAAACCATTTCAATCTTTGTTGGTGCTTGGAAATACTACGATGGTTAAAAGAATTTAGTATAAAGGAAAAATGTGATTTGACATTTCTAAATAGATTTTTTAAACAATATTATGAAGAATATTTTTCATTTGGAAATAGCGAAAAGAGTATTTTTTATCTAACTGATCTTATAAATAAAAATATTATTAACGCTAGGCTAGAAAGTAGTTTTAAAAAAAACGACTGGCCACTATCTCAGTATAATTTTTTGGAATTGTTTGTTAATGAAATTAAAACAAATGTTCCACAAACACAAAATAAACCTTTTTACTTTTTTCTGGATGATTACTCATCCCCAATGGTTAGAGAATCTATTCAATCAATTTTGAATCCAGTTATTTTCAGAAGGTCTGCCGATGTTATTTTTAAAATATCGACCGAGAGTGTAGAAAGTTTTATTCCGATAGGTCTACACGGAAAAACATTAGAAGAAACAGCTGATTATATATTAGTAGATTGTGGAACTATGACATTGACAAAAAGTCGTTCGTATATAAAAGATATTTTGTTTTCTATACTTAAACCAAGAATAAAGAGAGAACCGTTGCTCAAGGAAAGAAAAATAGACAGTTTAGACGACTTGCTAGGCGAAACTATTTTAGATAACGAAGGTCTAGCCAATGCGATCAGGGAGGGTGTAGGTTCATATCATTATCAAGGATCAAATATTTTTTGTGATGTTTGGTCGAGCGATATACGAGAAATGATAAATCTGCTTGCTGTAATGATAGACAATGAAGATAAAAAACGACTCTCTGGAACGGATTTGCCGATTATATCAAAAAATGTCCAAAATAACGTTTATATGAATATGGGCGGTTAATATATGGCATTACTCGGTGCTGCAACAAATCCTGATTCGCACAATCATGATATGGATAGAGAACGTCAGTATGGTGGACATCTTGTGGAGATTGTTAAGTCATTTCAAGAAATAGCGTCTTATGAAATGAAAACTAAAACATCTAAAAATCAAAAACGTGATCCAATTAAGAAAGCTCGCAGAATCGAAATAACAAACGCAGACAAAAGCGATTTGCCTGAAGCTGTAAAATCATTTTATAAAGGTCTTATAAGATATGGTATTTTTATTCGAGATTACAGAGGGAAAAGTGTGCGTGGAAAAGTTGTTCCACGACTTGTTCTTCGTGGATTATTAATACCATATTTTAAGATTACTTTTTCAAAGAGGGATAGTATCTCAATGTCTTGGGACGAGTTTATTGATTTTTTACGTAACCCATCTGATTTTTCGAAGCGGTGGAAAGAAAAAAACAATATAGGTAAGAAAACTGAACAATTAGATGGGTGTGATAATAAAACAGATAATGTTTTACAATTGGATTTATTTGAAAGGAGTGAAAACTTATGACAAATCCCCAAATCTTACCTATAGTTGAGCCAGTAAATTGGGCATCATTCACAGAAAAAAGGTCGCGCTTATTAATAACTTCTGATGGGTTTGAACAGCGATCCTTAAATTTTTTGTCAAGCGGAGTTGAATGCGCTTTTAACAAAATTATTTTATGTGTATATGATAATAGAGAACCAACAAAATATGGCGAATTATTAGAGATAATAAAAAATTTATATTCAAATGCAATGATAACGGAGGTTAGACATAACCGATTTGAGCCGTTTCTATTTGAAGTAGAAATGCAAAAACATTTGTTTGCTTGCCAAAAATTTTTTGAAGAAATAATTTTAGATATTTCTGTTATGTCAAAGTATATGATAATGCAGATAATGGCTCTTTTAAAAGATTATTCGGGGGATATCCGTATTATTTATACAGAACCCGTCCAATATGCACCACGTGATGAAAATGAGTGGAAAAAAACCATTGATGTGCAAAGAAAAGCAGTATTATTACCATCTGTAGGTGTTCAAAATATTGTGAAAACACCTCTTCTTACAAGTTTGATAATGCAACAGAGTCCATCGTTGTTGGTTTCATTCTTATCGTTTAATGAGCAATTAATTCGCGCACTTTTGTTTGAATGCAATCCGTATCGGGTTTTGTTTATAAATGGCGCACCACCACATCTGTATTGGCGAGAAAAAGCGATGTATGATATTCATAAAGATATTATCAAAGAATATATTGCTGATAATAACGCGGATCAAAATGGGTTGTTGGCTAGAAAAACTAGTACTTTGGACTATACAGAAACGTTTGAATTATTAGCAACTATCTATAATGACTTTGGTGAAGATCATCGCATAATTCTTTCGCCAACAGGTAGTAAAATGCAAGCGATTGGTGCATCATTGATAAAGAACTGTTGTGAGGATATACATGTAGAATATCCTACGCCAGAGAGTTACTACGTCGGTGGGTATAGTAGTCAAGAAATCAGAGGAATACATCAGGTCATGATTACTGGGTTTCGTGGTTTTATTAAAAAAATATCGGAAATGTATAAACTTAATGGATAAAATAACGTGTTGGGTAGTGATGTATGGCCAATCTTGTTTGATAATTTTAATGTTCATTTTTGTGTGAACGATAGTCTCACTCCCCCAAAACCCACTTCCAAATCGGCACCGCCTTAATTGTTTTCCCGCCAACTGAAATAGTCTTTTCCGTATCATCGGTAATTATCATCAATTGTTCGCGTTCAAATAAATCGGATATTTCCAGCCGAACATTGTTGTCTCCGTGTCTGAGTAGTGACGCGCAGGATGATCGGTATTGCCGCGACCTGATGTCGCCTGACAGGCGACATTTTAAGAAATTGCTTGTTTGGGCTTGCCTTTTTGGCAGGCGTGTGGTATTTTTTATATAGTAACGCATCATCACTGTGGGAAAACAATCTATTGGAGGTATCTTTTGCCACGCATAAAAAAATCAGATGCCGCGATCGCTGCCGACGGCAAAGTACGTGGGGTGTCATCAAAGGCGCGGTTTTCGTCGAAAATGGAGGTACGCTCCGGCGAGTTGGTGCCTTTGGCGGACGCCGATTATCCGGTATGGCTTGAATCGCTGAAAAAGCAGGTTCAGGCAACCCGCGCCCGTGCCGAGCTGGCGGTCAATTCTGAGTTTGTCTGAATTTATCATAAGATTGGTTCTGAATTGGGCAGCAGCCTGCTGCCCAATTGCCGTGGTTTCACATTGTAACGATTTTGACCAAGGCGCAGCCGGCGGACCGCACGGTTAGCAAGCCCATTAAAACGCGAAAGAAATAGAATAATTGATTGTATAGATATCATAATTAATGAAAGGTGGACTGGCTATGCCCAATAATACCGCGAAACCCAAGGACGCCGGGAAGATTTTCAAGCAGGGGGAGAAGTTGCTGGAGGCTGGGGATAATGATGGGGCCATCGAGAAGTTTAGCGAGGCTATGCGGCTGGATCCGTCTAACGCTGAGTATGTCGGCAACCGGGGCGACGCGCACTACGGCAACGGTGATTTCGACAAGGCTATTGCGGATTTTACGGAGGCGGTTCGGCTTGACCCGAATACTGCGGCGTATGTTTGCAACAGGGGGATGATCTACAAGACCCTCGGCGAGTTCGCGAAGGCTATTGCGGATTACAGTGTGGCGATTAATTTGCAGCCCGATATGGCTGGCCTTTACGGCAACAGGGCCTCGGCGCGTTACTGTATCGACGATTTCAAGGGCGCCATTGAGGATTGCACGGAGGCGATTAAGCGCGACCCTGCCGTTGCGTACTATTTCGGCAACCGTGGCGTCGCGTACGGGCGGCTTGGGGATATTGACCGCTCTATCGCCGACCTCACCGAGGCGATGCGCATTGAGCCGTTCGAGCCGAATTTCCCCGCCAGCCGGGCCACCGCGTATATGGAAAAGGGGCTATACGACAGCGCGATTGCGGATTTGGAGAGGGCCCTGTCTCTTCCCGGCGGGGCCATCAGCAGCGCGCACCTCCGGCGCACTCTTGATATCGCCAGGCAAAGGGTGGGGCGGTAGGGGCGCTTGATTTTGTATAAAATTCAGAACAGTTTCTGTGCGCGGAATACATATTTATGGTATGGATATAAAGCGCAAATTATCATTTCTAATATCCCTCGTATCAATACTGCTGCTCCTCGCGTCCTGCTCGGACAACAGCGCCGTAGACTGCTGCGGCCGCCCGGATGTATCCGGCGGCAAGACACCGTTTGAGTATTTTGCGGAGATATCGTCGATACCGCGCTGCACGTACAATGAAAAAGCGGCGAGCGACCATCTTGTGGCGTTCGCCGCGTCGCTTGGGCTTGAGGCGTATCAGGACGGCATATTCAACGTGCTCATAAAAAAGGGTGGTACGAGGGGGCGCGAGGGCGAGCCGCCGGTCATCCTTCAGGCGCATATCGATATGGACTGCACCAGTGCCGAGGGCGTAGATCACGATTTTGAGCGTGACCCGATAATCCCCGTAATAACCGACGGCGACCGGATCGCCGCGCAGAAGCGAACTACGCTTGGCGCCGATAACGGAAGCGGTGTCTCCATGATCATGGCTGTGCTGGCTTCAAGCAACATCTCCCACCCGCCGATAGAGGCGCTCTTTGTTACTCAGGAGGAGGTTGGGCTCTTGGGCGCGGCCTATTTTGACGTTTCGCGGCTGGCCGGCAGACGGTTTATCAATTTAGATTCGGTGGCGGAGGGTGAGCTTATAGCCAGCAGCGCGGGAAGGGTTACATCGGAGATGACGATACCCGTTGATGCTGCTATTCCGCCTGATGATCTAGTAACATATAACGTAACGGTAACGGGGCCGTGGGATGCTATAGTCGCGGTTGGGTGGATATTGGAGGCGCTTGACTGGGAGGAATTTTATTTGTTCGGGGTTGAGGGTACGCCCAAAGAGTGTGTCGCAGCAATATCGTTTGATGCGAGCGACATCAATACCCTGAGGGAGATAATTTTTAGGGTGGAGGCGCGGTTTAGGGAGCGGATTCCCGAGGACATGGAGATCGCCGTCACCATGGAAGAGGCAGCTGCGCCCCAAATCGCGATGAGCGGCGAGTCAGCGCGCCGGGTAGTTGCCGGTATCCTCAAAATGCCCAACGGCCTGCTCGCTGAGGGCAGCTATTTAGACGGGCATTTTCGGACGATCAACAACTTTTCCGCCATAGCTACTGTTGACGGGGAGGTAACCATATCCAACGGCGCGAGCAGTAATCTCGCAGGCGGCCTTGAGTGGCTGGCCGACGAATTGAACGCGCTTGCCGAGTTGACAGGTGCGAATATGGAAATAGTTTCGCGCTATCCCGGATGGCCGTACAAGCCGTACTCGCCGCTTAGGGACAGGATGGCCGAAATATTCAAAGATGTTTACGGCAGAGACCCGCTTATCAAGGCGACTGCCGGCGGCCTCGATTGCGCCGAGTTCGCCAAAAGTATGCCCGACGCCGACATGGTATCCATAGGGCCGGATATCAAAGACATCCATACGCCCGATGAGAGCATGAGCCTTTCATCATACAACCGGGTATACGACTACCTTGTGAGGGTGCTGAAAGAGCTATGAAACCACTAAGTGTCAAAGTGTTTGTTATATTGATTGCAGTTCTTGTTATCGCCGCAATCACAAACCCGGACGAGAAAAGGCACCAGCGGGCTGCGGCGGCATATCTCTCTCAAAATTTTCTGATGTTAAGTGGCAACTGGCCGGTTGGCGCGCTGTCCGATATCGAAAAAAAGGAGTTGCTGTCCGCGCTGGACGCCGCCATGCTTGCCGATGACGCCGCGCTGCTTGATTTCGTAGAGCGCAGGAGTTTCATGTTCTTCTCGTTGACTAAAATGAGGGCCATAGGCGAGACCATAGGCGCGGGCGCGTTTGGGTATGTCTGGCTATTTGCCGATATAACGGACCCGAAGTCGGCGATGGGTGTAATCTACAGCAGCTACATCGAAGAGGGCCGGCGGATTATTGATAGAAATCAGGCGGGGCAATACCGATGGGAGACGGGTATCTCTATGCCGGATATGGCATACATTGACTCGCTCATCTCCGGCGCAATAAGCATAGATTCCATGCCCGCTACGGGAGGGGATGACTGTGCCGGTCCCGGTTCCGGCGGCGAGCCGGCGGTGTTGTCCCCCGGGCCAAGCATACTGAGGGGAGGCCGCAGCCGCGCGAGTATTATGAGCGTGGGACTGGGGGATATGGCCGTCATGCGCCACCTCTACAGTGTTCGGTTGAGGGCCAAACCATGTCTGAATGGTGCAATTACGGTCAAAATCGCCATAAATGAGGCCGGCGCGGTAACCGCCGCCCGGGTTTTGGAATCGACGCTTAAAGACCCCGAATTTGAGCGGACGCTCTTGAGCCGCATACTTGGCTGGACGTTTGAGGGGGGCGGCGCGGAGGGCGATATTACGGAAATTACATATCCGTTTGTATTCTCGATGTGAAATAACTATTTTTAATATATTATGTTAGCGGACCAAACCCAAACCGAAAGGAATTTATAGCGATGAGGAGACAGAAATTTTACATTTGCAAGCACTGCGGCAACATATCGGTGCTTGCGGTGAATACCGGCGCCAGCCTGATGTGTTGCGGTGAGAAGATGGCGGAGATCATCCCCAACACTGTTGACGCGAGCCGCGAGAAGCACGTCCCGGTTGTTACAAAGGAGTCTGGCGGCCTGACTGTGAACGTAGGTGAAGCCCCGCACCCCATGGATGAGAAGCACTACATCGGATTCGTATTCGCCGAAACCAAGAATGGCGGCCAGCGGAAGAACCTGCGCACAGGCGAAGAGCCCGCAGCGAAGTTTTCGTTTACTGACGACGAGCCGGTAGCCGTCTACGCGTACTGCAATCTCCACGGCCTCTGGGTAACCGAGCTGAGTTGATGGGTTAAAAGTCCGATTTGCGGGGGCGGTCGTTTTTTTCAGGTACGACTTCTCCCATACCTTATTTTACAGAGATAACCTTTCGTAGGGTGACCGTTCCCGGTCACCCTTTGTTGTGCCTACCTCATGTGGTCCGGCACCCGTATTGCTGTCCCGAAGCCGGGCAGCATACCGTTCATTGTTGTCCAGCCGTTTTGCGTGGTGAAGCGCCCGCCGATAGTGCCGTCGTTGCTGACCTGTGCGGCGGAGATGTCTGTACCGTCTTTGCCTTTATCGCCCTTACTGGTCCAATCGGTTGTGCCGGCGGCATTTTTCATGCCGCTGAAAGCGAGGTTGGCTGACGATGCCCTGCCGTCGCCGTGGCCGCCTATGCGTCCCGCGAAGGCGCCTTTGGCCTCGGTTTTAAGGCTTGGGTTGAGGGCCACGCAGCCGGTTATTGCGCCACCCACCTGTCCTGCTATGCCCCCTACCCGGGTGCGTCCGTGGATTTCGCTTGTGGTCCAGCTGGTTGTTACGCTTGCGCCGTCGGCTATCTGCCCCGCTATGCCGCCGCCGCTTGAGCCGCAGGTTATTTTGCCGGTGGAGTAGCAGTTCGAGATGTTGCTGTCTTTGTCCATTACCGCGCCCGAGATGCCGCCAACCGCCTCGTTGCCGGTTATGTTGCCTGTGGAGTAGCTTCTCGCCACAGTGCTGCCGTTGTCGGCTTCGCCCACTAATCCGCCTACGTAGTTCTCGCCGTTTACGGCGGCGGTGGAGTAGCTGCTCAAGACATTGCTTTTATTGCCTGCGTTGCCCACGAGGCCGCCCACGAACCCCTTGCCTTTGATGTTGCCTGAGCTGTGGCACTGCTCTATAGTGCTGCCCGCGATGCCGCCCGCCACTGCGCCCGTCCGCCCGCCGGCGGTGATGTTCACGTCCGCGAGGCCCAGCTCTTTTATTGTGCCGCCGTCTACCCGGCCGAACAGGCCCGCCTGAAAGAGTTTGGGATCGTTTATGTATAGCCCGCGGATGGTCTTGCCGCCGCCGGCGAATGTGCCCTTGAACATCTGCATCTTGGTCCCTATGGGTATCCACCCCTTGCCATCGTTGAACGCCGCCCCGCTGTTGTAGCCGGAGAGGTCGATATCGGCGGAGAGCATGATGGTTTTGCCTTCGAAGCGGTTGCCGCGGTTTACGAGTTTCGCCAACCCCGCCAGCTGGCCGGCTTTGGTGATTTGGAAGACGGTCCCCTCGGAGTTGTACCAAGAGGTGTCCGGCTCCTCGGCCGGCGCGGTGCGTACGGACTCCCTCACCCTGGTGGTTGTGCCGGTACCGCTCTCCGCGCTGGAGAGCGCACCGCCGCCGGAAGTGGTTTTTGAACCGCCGCAGCCGGAAAGCGCAAGGGCGGCTGCAAGCGCGGAAATTGCCGTCAACGGTGCTATTCTCACAGTATCCTCCTTTTCCATGGTGCTGGCCACGGATAAGTCATGTTCATGTACATTGGCGTCTTTAGTGAAACAATCCATAAAAAATATATATTATGGGCAGGGGCATATGTTGATTTTTGTTGGTTCGGGCGTATAAGATGCCTTGGGAAGTTCGGAGTGTGGAGCCGGGGTTTGGAGCTAACGTCAAAATCCGTGAAAAAACTCCAAACCCAGCGCTCTGTTCAGGCGTGCCGTACGGGGACCCCGTTGTCCGCCAAATATTTCTTTAGCTCGCGCACGGTGTAGTTTTTCGGCATCCGCGGCGAGTATAGCATACTGCTGATGATAGCCGCCTGCGCCTCCGTCTCCTTGAAGAGTGCTTTCAGGTGCTCCGGCGTGCCAGCCCCGCCGGATGCTATAAGCGGGACCGATACTGCGGCCTCGGCGAGTTTCATGAGTTCCAGATCGTAGCCTGAGAGCGTCCCGTCGTTGTCTATGCTGTTGACGCAGACCTCCCCTGCGCCCAGGCCCGCGCCGCGCTTTATCCACTCGAGCGCGTCCATACCCGTAGCCACCCGCGCCCCGTCTATGAATACCTCGAACCCGCTGGGTATTTGTTCGGATACGCCGACCCGCTTGACCTGCGTTGACAGCACGACGCATTGCGACCCGAACGCCTTAGCGCCGTCCGCGATGATTTGCGGGTTGCGCACCGCCATGGAGTCTACGCTTATCTTCTCAGCGCCGGCCTTGAGCGCCTCGTACATATCGTCCAGATTCTTGATCCCCCCGCCTACGGTGAACGGGATGAACACACGCTTCGCCACGCGCTTTACGGTCTCTATGTCGATCTGGCGCCTCTCCGAACTCGCCGTGATGTCGTAGAAGACCAGCTCGTCTATCCGATCCTTATACATGGTATCGGCCAGCTCGTCCGCCGGCGCGACGTCGATGTTGTCCTCGAACTTCACGGCCTTAGTAACCCGGCCGCCGATGATGTCAAAACACGCGATAAGGCGCTTTGTCAGCATATTATTGCCCTCCTGTCCGCAAATCCAGAAACCGCTTTAAAAGCCCCAGCCCAGCCTCGCCGCTCTTCTCTACGTGGAACTGCGTGGCGTAGATGTTGTCGCGGTGGATTGCCGCCGTGAACTCGGCGCCGTAGCTTGCGGTGCCCCAGATGTCGGCGCGGTCTTTGGGCTTTGCGTGGTACGAGTTGACGAAGTAGAAGCAGTCGTCCGGTACCTTGCCGAAAACGTTCTCGGCGAACCACACCCTGTTCCACCCCATTTGTGGCACCCTGACCTTTGCGGCGTCGAACTTAACCACCTTCCCGGCCAGCCAGCCGAGGCAGTGGGTATTTCCCTCCTCGCTGTGCTCGAAGAGTATCTGCATACCTACGCAGATGCCCAAAAACAGCGTCTTTTTCCGCAAAACGGCCTCTGTGAGGGCCTCGGTCATCCCCATTTGGGCCAGCGATTTCATAGTGGCCCGCGCGCTGCCCACGCCGGGCAGGATAATGTGCGACGCGCCCGACAGGTCGCCGGCGGTGCGGGCGAAAGCTGCCTCGCAGCCGAGGTGGTCAACCGCGTGCATAACGCTTGGGGCGTTGCCTGCCTTATAGTCAATGATCCTTATATCAGCCAAAATATCCCCCCTTTAAACAAAAAAGCGCTCCAAAGCCCTACGGCCTGCAGCGCCATTGCTGTACGGCGATTGATTGTAACTGTACTAAAAATAATATGTTGGCGCAGCCGGGTCAAGGGAAATCCGAAAAATCTTCGGATACGCCTGTAATCAAGGCATACCGTGGCCTCTTTAAGCGCCATCAGGCGCGGTAACGCATTAAATCGTCCGCTGCTCACTCCCCCCACTTCATCTCCCCAAGGGCATCAAAATACTCCCGTATCGCCGACCGGTACTCCTCCGGGAAGTTGTCTTCGAACGCGCGTTTTCTGAGCAGGTGGAAGCTGTCGGCCTGGGATGATGCTCCCTGCTGCGGCGATTTGGTCCCCTGATCCGAGAACAGGGTCTGCGACGCCGTGCCCTTGCGCTCCTCCTTGCCCTCGTCTTTTCGGTTGAGGGAGAGGGTGGATTGCAGCATCCTTGATAAAAACCTGTCCTGCTGGTCGATTATGTCGGCGGTTGGGTTTTCTAACAGTTGGGCGAGCCTGCGCGCTTCCTGTTCCAATTCGCGTACGCGTTTTTCCATTGATTCGCCCGCGTCTTTGCCGTACGCGTCCGCCAGCCGTTTCAGTTCGTCGGCGATTGCCTGCTGCATCTCTCTGGCCTGTTTGCGGGCTTCCGCATCGCGCTCGCCGCCCTGTCCGCCGGTGGCGTCTCCGCCGGGGCGACGGCTGCCGGATGACCCTTCGCCCTCTCCCGGTTGCTGTCCTTGTCCGCCCTGCTGCTCTCCCCGCTGTCCGTACCCTTGCCCCTGCGGGCGTCCGCCCATCAGCGATTGCAGCAAATCGCCCATCATAGAATTAAGCGCGGCCTGCCTGCCCGACGCGCGGCGCAGGCCCGACATCATGCCGCCGGAGCCGCCTTGCCCGCCCTCCTGATCATCGTCGTCGCCGGTTATAGTCAATAGCAGGTTAGCCAGCTCGCGCAGCGCCTCTGCGCTCTGGTCCATCTGGCGCGCCCCGTCGCTCCTGCCGAGCGAACTGACCACGGCGGTTGATTTTGAGGCCGCGTTCCTGTAGGCGTTTACTATGGCGCGGATGACTTCGGAGTTCACCATTGTCAGGCTGTCCGCTTTCGCCAGGCTCATCCTCAGCGCGTTGCCGAGCGCCTGCTGCGAGAACGCTGTGCTGCGGTCGTCGGCTTTGCCCTGCGCCTGAAAGCGTATAAGCTGCTGCCACTCTTCCAATGAAAGCGCATCGTGCGCCATACTGAGCACGCGCTTCCTGTCCTCTTCCATTTTGGCCATCATGTTGACTGTCAGCTTGCTCTTAAGCTGTTCGCTCAGGGACATTAGCTCGCGGCTCATCGCGTTTTTTTTGTTTTGGGCTTGCTGGCCGTCCTTGCTGTCACCTGATTTGCCTTGCTGCTGCTTCATCTCCTGCGACAGTTTTTGTACCTGTTGAGATGAGGATGGAGAGTTCTCGTTTCTCTGCTTGAAGAAATCCCCCACATCCCTGTTAAAATTGTCGATCCTGTCGAGCAGGTCTTTTTGCCGAGTATCGTTTTTTTGGTTGTCGTCCGATGCCGCGAGTTCGGTCTGTTCGTTTGCCAGATTTTCCGCGCGCAGGGCGAGATCGGCGAGCTCCTTCTCCTGCCTGATTTTTTCTAAAAACGCCATTGTCTGATCTAACCGCTCGCTTAATTCAGGCAGCATGTCACGCAGTTTAGATGCTGCCTGCCTCATATCGTTCATGGACATCTTTTGATTGGTGTCCATCTTAAAGAGGTTCTCGCCGAACTCTTTCATCAACTCCTCGACCGCCTTCTTTATCTCCTCCATCTTTGCGAAGAGTTCCTCGTTCAGCTTGCCGTCTTCGCGCAGCGCGTTCATCCCCTCCTCAAGCGCCTCGAACGCTTTTTGCAGCGAGTCGGCCTGCGCCTGCAGCTGCTGCTTGACATCGTCTACCACACGTTTCTGGTCCCATGTCAGCTCGTTTGACCCTGTTGCCGATCTTACAAGCCTGTCGACCGCGCTGCGTATGTCGTCCTGGCGGTTCCGCACTTCGCCGAGTTTTTCCTGCGCGTACTGCTCCTTGTGCGCTATGGATTTGTGTATCTCCTCAAAGCTCGGCACCCTGAACCAGAACGTGTCGCTCTGCGCGGTTTGGGCGCGTCCGAACGGCTTGTTGTCGCGCACCCATAGCCAGTAGTAGAGCGTATCGCCCGGGTAGAGCGAGAGTTCGCGGATGTTCCAGGCCACAGGCTTGCGGATGAGCGGGGGGGAGCCGCGCTCGGAGAGGTCGAAGTTTTGCGGCGGGTCGTTTGGATGTTCGCCGCTGCGGCGCCACATCAGGTCCATCCTGCTGATGCCGAAATCGTCCACGCCCTCTACCCACAGAGTTTCTGCCTGCGCGGTGGACAGGACTTTGTTCGCGCCGGGCTTGAGGATGCGCGCTATGGGCAGCTCGTCCGGGATTACGCTTATCATGAAGCGGGGGAGGGAGTCGGACGATTGATGAAGCGTATCGGTCAGGAAGAAAGTGTATTCGGCTGATTTGTCGACTGTGAATGTGCCGGCTGCGGATTTTCCCTTTACGTCAAGCCGCAGCGTGTCCTTATTGTTGATTATTATGCCCGCGCTGTTGAGCGGGGTTGATTCAAGCGATATGTTGACCGATGTCCCGGCGTACGCGGTGATGTTGCCCTGCCCTGCCGGCAGTTCGCGCGGCGGCAGGCGCGTGTAGCGCGGCGGGGTCGTTGTTACATGCAATGACCTGAGCAGCGGCGGGGGGACGACCGTTACCGTTTCCGGCGGGGTTGATGATGAGAGTGAGAACTGGTATACGAACGATTCTCTGATATTGTCGAGCGAGAATGAGAAATTGCCGGCGGAGTCCGCCCTTAAAAAATGCCTGCCGCGGTTCTGCCCGTCTACCGGCCAGGTCTCCAAACGTGCGGTGGGGAAGTGCCGCGCCGCGCCGCTTAATGTTAATGTAACCGAGCTGTTCAACGGTACGGTGATGCTGCCGGGATCGACCCGTATCTGTTCTCCGGCTATCATAGCGATGGGCAGTTTCCAGTAGCTCGTCATCTTGTTGGGTGATACGGCGATTATCCCCGCGTTGGCAAACGCCAGAATCACCGCCATCGTTAGAAGGTACTTGTTGATAAATGAGAATTTTATCCCCCGCATTGCCCCCAGCTCGTTTTCGGCGCGGCTGTATACCTGCTCTTTGAGTGAGTCTGAGCCGCCGGCGTCATTTTGCTGCGATAGTTCTAACGCGAGGGAGAGCGTCGGATGTTTCAGGCCGCTTTTATTTTCGATGATGCCGGCTGTTTGGATCAGTGACGGTCGGCGGATCATCAGCGTTATCGGTATTGATAGCAGCGTTATAAACACTAATATTGTTGATGCCGTCCAGACTGCCGGCAGCGTTGTCCACGGGAATGCCGAAAATGCCAGCCCCAGCGCCGCGCTTATCAGCGTGTAGATAAAAATTGCAGTAACGGAGTACGCCGCCGCCTTGTGTATAAGCAGCCCGCGCCTGCGCCGCGCGGTAAATTTGCGTATTGATGAGAGCGGTTCGTTTGTCATGGGTTAAAGAACCACGCCAAAATGTTGACGCCCATCTGCAGCCCGGCCTCGCGCCGTCTGTCGTCGAGCTTGTGGATGTGCTGGTCTTCCAGCGCGTTGCCGATATCCGCGCTGTGCGTGTAGAGGACTATGAGCCGCCCCTCAAAAAATATGCCGAACGCCTGCGCGGGTTCCCCGTCGTGCTCATGTATTTTTGGGAGCCCCTGCAGCCTGAATTTACTTTTGAATATCTGGTGCGTTGACGGGATGGGCGTAAGCGGGTTTTCGGGAAACAGCGCCGCCATCTCGCGCCTGAACGATTTGTCCATGCCGTAATTGTCATCAGCCCATAAGAAACCGCCGCCGATCAGAAATTTGCGCAGGCGCAGCTTCTCCTGCGCGGTGAAGCGCACCTCGCCGTGCCCCGTCATGAATAGAAACGGAAAGTGGAAAAGCCCCTGATCGGATATTTGAACTGTGGCCGTGCTGTCGCATATCGGAAGCGCGGTCTGGTTTTTCGCGGCCCTCACTAAATTGGGCAGCATGGACGGCCCGGTGTACCAGTCACCGCCCCCGCCGTAGCGAAGCCGTGCGACGGTCAGCTGGCAGGGCTGGGCGCTGACGGATGCCGCGGCGGTCAGCGTCAGCAGCAACGATAATAAGCATATTGACATATGTGTTGATTTCATAAAAGTTCCCGGCATCCCGGATGAATGCAATTATCGGCGGAAAAAAGCGTTCCGCCCGAAAATCCCGCGCCCATGCACAGGGCGGGGGCCAGATCACAATTCCAACAGTTTCAGCACATCCTGCAAACCTTTACGGATCTCCGAAATGGCTTTGAGGTGTGCGGACGAGGCCTGCGCGGGTTTATCCGCGTATACCCGCGTTATCCCCCTGTCAACAACGGCATCAACACCGGTATTTATATCCCCCTCAACCTCTGCATCAGCATCCGTATCGATATACGTATCGGCATCAATCCCGCCGCCAATCTTTTTGCCGCCCGCTCTTTCCGCCCGCCGCTCCTCGGCCAGCTTCTTTTTCGCCCCGAGCAGCGTGTACTTTTCATCCATAAGCAGCTGCTTTATCCGAAAGATAAGTTCAATATCCTTCTCGCGGTACGCCCGCTTGTCCGCGCTGTTTTTCTTAGGGCGCAGTTTGGGAAACGCCTTCTCCCAGTGGCGCAGCGAGGTAGGCTTGAGGCCGGTCATCTGCGACACCTCGCTTATGGAATAGTACATCTTCCGCGCCGGGGCCCCGGCGGCCTCTTCGTCGGTTTCTGAACCGTTGTATGACATTTGCTCTTTCGCCTCTCTGTTAGTACTGAAGAAAGTTTGGAGTGTGGGGTTGACGTCAAAGTCAGCATCAAAAACTCCATACTCCAAACCGTCAATTCGTCATCCCCAAAACTCTGGCTTTGTATCCCTCATCATCAAATCCCGTACCGCTTCCTTAACCGGCTTCCCCTCAAACAGCGCCTTGTAGACCTCTGTGGTGATGGGCATTTCGATGCCGATCTTCTGCGCCAGCGCGTACGCCGACCTTGCCGTCTCCACGCCCTCGGCGACCATCGTCATTTTTGACAGTGCCTGCTCTAACGTCAGCCCGCCGGCTATCAGCTCTCCCATGCGCCGGTTGCGGCTGTGGCGGCTTATGCAGGTGGTGATGAGGTCGCCTATCCCCGCCAGACCGGAGAATGTAGAGTCTTTCGCGCCCATCTTCCGCCCGAGGCGCATCATTTCTGCGATGCCGCGCGTCATAAGCGCGCCCTTGGTGTTGTCGCCGAAGCCCATGCCGTCTATTATGCCGGCGGCTACCGCGATAACGTTCTTTATGCTCGCCGCGAGCTCCACGCCGCGCATATCGTCGTTGGTGTATACGCGGAACGTCGTCGTCGAGAAATTCTCCTGTATCAACTGAGCCAGCATCTGGTTTTCGGATGCGGCCACAATTGTGGTGGGGATGCCGCGCGATACCTCCTCGGCGTGCGACGGGCCGCTGAGCACCGCGCACCTGTCCGGCCTGAGTCCGGGGATCTCGTCGGTGAGCACGTCGGTCATCAGCTCAAGCGTGCCGGTCTCTATACCCTTGGACGCCATGATCCACCCCTTGATCTTATCAAGCGCCTCCTGCGGTGTTTTGGCCGCCGCGCCCTTGAGCGTCTGGCGCATTGTTTGGGACGGGACTACGCACAGCACGACCTCCGAAAACGTCAGCAGCTCGCAGATGTCGTTTGTTATGGCGACCTCTTTTGGGATAATGATCCCCGGCAGCTTTGTGGGCAGCTCGCGCTGCTCGTTCAAAAGGCGCGCCGCCTCCGGGCTGTACTCCCACATTGTCAGCATGTGGCCCTTGCCGTGCAGCAGCACTGCAAGCGCTATGCCCCACGAGCCGGCGCCTAAAATACCGATGTTCATATTGCCTCCGTGTCAATAATATTCTGAACCATTCCCTCGTTACTGCTCTTGCCGCGCGATATGGGCCTGAACTCCACTACCACCGGGCAGCCGAGAAAATCGTACTTATCGTATATCTTGTTGGCCAAAAACCGCTCGTACCCCGGCGTTACCGTGTCGTGGTTTGTTACGAAGAACCTGAAGAGCGGGAAGGCCGCGTTTACCTGCTTCGCCCCCATGAAACGGACCTCCGCTCCGGGGGTAACCGGGTGGGGGTGCGCCCGCACCCAGCTGAAAATCTGGTCCTCGAACTCCTTGCCGCCAACATTGACGCCCATCCGCTCCTTAACGCTGAACACGATGTCCATTAGCGCCGACACGCGCTGCCCCGTTAGCGCGGAGAGCGATATCATCGGCACATTCTTCAGCTCCGGGTACTCGTTTCGGACGTCCGCAGCCAGGTTGTCGAACGTCTTGTGGTCCTTCTCCATTATGTCCCACTTGTTCCACACGAGCACCACGCCCTTGCGCGCGTCGGTTATCTTTCGCATTATGCGCATATCCTGCACGCCTATCCCCGCGCTTACGTCTACGACCAGCACGCAGATGTCGCACCTGTCAATACTGTCGAGCGCGCGCATGTTGGAGTAGTATTCGAGGTCGTTTTTTTTGACCCGCGCCTTCTTGCGCAGCCCGGCGGTATCAATCAATATAATTTTCTTATCTCCAAACTCCAAAAGCGAGTCTACGGCGTCGCGCGTAGTGCCCGGTTTTGAGTCGACTATCATCCGGTTCTGCTTTAATAATTTGTTGACAAGGGATGACTTGCCCGCGTTGGGCCGGCCGACTATCGCGACCCGCAGCCCCTCCGTCTCCACGGTAACGCCCTGCCCCGTAGCCGAGTTTTCCCGCGCACGCTCAAGCGTCTCCTCAAGCAGGTCCCCCACGCCCTTCCCGTGCAGCGCCGAGACCGGGAACGGCTTGCCGAAGCCCAGCTGCATATATGTGGGGATCTCGTATACGGCTCTTGCGGACTCGGCCTTGTTGACGACCAATATCGTCCTGTCCGAAAACGACCGCCGCAGCTGCCGCGCGATGATCTGGTCGAGGTCGGTTACCCCGGTCCCCATCTCCACCACGAACAGCACCACGGCGCTCTCCCGTATGGCTATGTCGACCTGGTCGTGTATAGCCTCGGGGATGGCCTCGTGCAGGTTGGGGATAAGCCCGCCGGTGTCTACAAGGGTGAATTCGACATCGTTCCAGGCCGCTTTCATGTAGTTCCGGTCGCGCGTAACCCCGGCCACGTCGTCTACAACGGCCACCCGTTTGCCCAAAATGCGGTTGAACAGGCTGCTTTTGCCGACGTTGGGGCGTCCGACGATAGATACCACTGGAAGTGGCCGGTTTGGCAAGGGATTATTATCCATAGAGATAAAATACTTTAGTTCCACCAAAAAAACAAATAATCCCGCCTCAAATCTTCCGCCCTCCCCTCCCCGCTCCGTACATCGGTACGCGTTCACAGCCACGTTTCGCGCTTTTTTATGCCCCAACCTTGGATTTCCGGCTTAAATGTATTATTTTTGAGATGTATCCTTGCAGGGGCAGCCTGCTTAAATCAGACAGGAATGAGGGGATTTGTATATGGCCGACGCCGACATCAGGTGGAAACAACGGTTCGCTAACTATAAAAAGGCGCACGGCCGGCTCAGAAAAAACGTGGTTTTCTTTGAGAACAACCGCAGCGGAGACGATTTGTACACCGCTATGGAGGCGCTGATCAAGTGCTTCGAGTTTACCTTTGAGCTTGCGTGGCAGACAATGAAAGATTATATATCATACAACGGCTACTCTAAAGACATCAACGGCTCGCGCGATTCCATAAGGGCGGCGATACAGTTCGACCTCACAGGCGACGGGCAGCTTTGGATAGACATGGTAAGCGACAGAAACCGCGCCGCCCACGCCTACGACGAAGAAAACGCAATGTATCTGGCAGACAGAATCATAGAACACTACACCGGCGAGTTCGCCGTATTTGAAGAAAAAATGGGGGCGCTCCTGTGAACCACGGCCTCTCGGAAAGATCCGTAAATACCCTGCACGGCATATTCAGGAAATACGAATCCATAAACAGGGTCATACTCTACGGCAGCCGGGCCATGGGGAACTACAAAAAAGGCTCGGACATCGACATCACCCTCGAAACCGGCGACGATTTCACCGACCGCGACCTGTTGCACGTGCACGGCGACCTTGACGAGTCGGACCTGCCCTACTTTGTGGATTGCTCAATACTCGCGAATATCAAAAATAACGACCTTAAAGACCACATCGCGCGGGTCGGGAAAGCGCTCTACGAGCGGACGGTGGCCTGAAAATCAGGCATGGCGTTGGAAGAGCTGCCGGTGTCAATATATCCCAACAGGCCCAAATTCCGACGATTTTGCGACGAAGGTATCTTAAGTCCGCTTTTTTAATTTTTAAAAGTGTTGCGCCCTGTTCCGACCGCGATATATATTGTATTTATATCTGTTATATTTCACAAAAATCATCGCAAAGGCAGGTTTTATGGGGAAACGTACTCTATTTTTGGCTGCGGTTGTTGCCGCCTTTTTTCTGACTGCCGGCTGCGGGGACAAGAAAAGCGGTGATGCCGCCAAGTCCAAGGCGGGGAAAGTGCATACTGCGGCGGAGGAGGTTACGCCGCCCGCGTGGGAGGGTGAGTACCAGTGCAAAAGCGGGGACAGCGAGTGCCGCGATGACAAAATGCACGGGGACGGCGTCTACTTCGCGGGGACCGTTTTTAACACCCTCGCCACCGCCGATGTCAACGCGCGGTCCGAGCCTTCTACGAAGGGCGAGGTGCTGTTTCAGGTGAAGAAGGATACCAGAATGCAGATACTAGGTCTCTCAAAGGACGGGTGGGCGTTTGTGGTCGTCAGGGATGTCATACCGAGGCGCGGCTGGGTCTTCGGCCAGAATATCGACTACAGGGACGGGCAAAAGCTGGCGTCGTCCGAGCTGAAAATCACCGACTTTAACCTGACGGCGAGGGACTCCTCAACCGCCGATCTGACGGCGGCTTATAAGGTCAATGATGTTGAAAGGACAATGAATTTCCGCGCCTTTAAGGAACGGGGGCAGGATTTTTACACATTTTTCTGCGATATATACAGCAATCAGTCCCGCTACACGCTCCTGCCGGGGCTTTATACGTGGAATTTCGCCAAAAATCAGCTGAAGCACACGGTATTCCTGCCGCGCGCCCCGTTTGTAAGCGGTGATGTTTCGGCGATATGGGAGAGTGCCGTTTTCAGCAATGATCAGAAGTTTTTTATTGTATACCAGGGTGATAATAAGCTGCTTTTCCGGGCGGGCGGCGTAACGCAGCTGTTCCCCGATATCGCCATTGAGTCGTTTGACCCTCGCGGTAAGACAATAACGTCCGCCTGCCCGGCCGATGCCGTAATCTCGAAATATTACCAGAATACCGAGGAGATGGACGGCGCGATTTCGGAATACAGGGACAAGGCGCGTTCGTCTCCCGATGAAGATATCGACCAAAGCGTTGTATCGTGCGAGACAAACCTTGAGACCGGGGCAAGGAAAATAATTGAGAATACGGGGATCTGACCGTTGCCGTAAGAGTTCATCTTTGACAAAAGTTATATTATATGTATATAATATAGTCCACGCGTCTGCGGGCAGGAGCGTTGTCTCCGCCCGGTGTGGATTGATTTGCCAAGGCTTGGAGTCCATGAAATCCGGCGGTCTGAAATTTTTCTATTTTTTTTTGACTCCGGCGATGACATATCGTATATTATTATAGATTAAAGGCTTTTGCTTCCCGCTGCCCGCCCGGGTTTCGGGGAGACGGGTGTATTTTGCGGGAAATAACCCTATTATAATGAATATATAGTAAAAAATGTCTGGGAGGGGCATAATGATGCGTCGTTTCACCTGGTTTCTTGCGGTTCCACTAATCCTTGCAGTCTTGACGGCGGGCGCGTACGCGGACGAAACATTCTACAGGATGATTAAGGCGGAGAACTGGTCCGAGGCGGTCAAGTACGCCGACGACAAGCTCCCGCCGACCAACCGTGACGGCCAGATCTGGGCCGCCATGGGCCTCGCGCATGAGAACCTGAAGGCGCCTGAGAGGGCGTTGGCCTGCTACCGCGTCGGCATAAGCATGGACGACAAGAACCACGACGCCTACCTTGGCGCCGCCCGTATACACAACCAGTTGAGGCAGCCGAACGACGCCATGGAGATGGCGCAGAAGGCGATGGAGATCAGGGCGTCCGGCGAGTCGAGCTGGGAATTCGCGCGCGCCTGCATTGCTCTGGGCAGGGCCAACGACGCCAAGAAGGCGCTTGAGAGGGTGGTGGAGACCGATGCCAACAACGTGGTGGCGAACCGCGAGCTTGGGCGCATCTTCTATGATGAAAAAGATTTTGCCAAGGCCCTGCCGCTGATGAAGCGCGCTCTTGGCCGGCAGGCCGACAGCGACCTTGCCCTGCGCATAGCTATGGCGCACAAGGAGCTTGGCCAGATAGACTCGGCCATTGCCTACTTCAACCGCGCCGCCAACGACAAGTCCAACCCCAAGCCCGAAGTGCTCGTTGAGCTTGGCCGGATGTACCACAGCACCGGCGACCACCGCAACGCCGCCACAAACTTTGAGAAGGCCAACAAGTCTCTGCTCAACGGCGATGACTTTTTCATGTGGGGCGTGTCGCTCGAAAACAACAAGGCCGACGCCAAGGCCATAACCGACGCTTACGCCGAGGCTGTCAGGAAGTTTGGGAACTCGACCTCGCCCAACGCCCTCTCCGCCCGCGAGAAGGTTGGCCGCGCACACATAGCCCGCAAGGCCTGGAGGGACGCCGACGGCGTGCTCGCCCCGCTCCACCGCGCCGATCCCGACGGGAAGGTCGTGCCGGACATCCTGCTGCTCATGGCGCAGGTCAACGAGGGGCTGAACAACAATACGCAGGCCATAACGTTGCTTGAGAGGGCTATCTCCCGCGACCGTAACAATGTTGAGGCGTACGCGCGCCTCTCCGAGCTATACGTAAAGACGAATCAGGCGGCAAAAGCACAGTCTACTATGGAGAGGCTCGTATCGCTCGATCCCAACAATCCTAAAATCCACCTCTCGTTGGGCGATTACCATCTTAAGGCGGGCAAGTTCAACGACGCGCTCCAGAGTTATCGCCGCAGCTTTACGCTCGACGGCTCTGCCCCCTCCGCCATGGGTATGATGAACGCCGCGTGGAATCTAAAACAATACGACGTGGCCCGCGATGCAGCCGAATCGGCCCTGCACCGTGACCCATCGCTCAAAGAGCCGCAACTCATGCTGGTTAACGTGCATATGGCCCAAAAGAACCACCGCGCGGCCCGCACCATACTGCTCCCGCTTCTAAGAACGGAAGATAAGAATCTTGAACTGTGGAGGGCGCTGGCTGTATGCAGCGAGGCGCTGAACGAGCCGCAGACGCTGAACGACGCCGACAAGCGCATTATCGCGCTTGACCCGAATGACATCCCCTCCCGCATGCGCGTGGCTAAGGCCGCCGATGCGGCGAACGATCTGAAGACGGCGTTCGACACTTACAAAGAGCTCGCCGTGCTGCGCCCGCAGGACAGCGACGTGCAGAAGAGCCTCTACGAGATCGCCATAAAGCAGAAGGACAACACCGCCGCGATGACGCACCTGAGGGCTTTCCTCGCCCTCAAGCCCAACGACGCGTCGGGCCACAGGGATCTGGGCAACATGCAGTTCGCGGCTAAAGACACGAGGGGTGCGCTGGCCTCCTACCGGGCCGCCGTAAAGGCCGATCCCAAGATCAGGGGCATGTACAAAAATTACGCGACGATCCTCATGACCGATAAGGCGCCGGCCGCCGAGCTCATGCCTGTTCTCATAGCCGCGGTTGAGGCGAACGAGGCCGATGAGGCGATCTTCACCGCCGCCGGGCAGGGTTTTGCGGCCCAGAACAACCACGCCAGAGCCGCCGAAATGTTCCAGAGGGCGCTCGCCGCCAACCCGAGGAATCTGACGAATCTCTCCGCGCTCGCCGACGCGCAGGAGAAGTCGGGCAAGATAAGCGAGGCCATACTCACATACGAGCAGGCCACGGCCATGAACCCCAACGCCTCGCGGGAGTTCAAGTCGCTTGGCGACCTGTACGTTCAGCAGAAGCGTATGCCGCAGGCGGTTGCCGCCTATAAGAAGTATTTGGAGAAGACCCCCAACGATGTGGCGGTAGCCCGCGTGGTAGGTGACCACGAGTTCGCGCAGAAGAATTGGGCCGAGGCCAACAAGTACTACGCCATGGTAACCGGCGATCCTGCGCGGAATCCGGAATTTTTGAGGAACCACGCAACCTCCCGCTTTGAGGCTAAGGATTTTGTGCGCGCCGGATCGCTCTTCAAACTGCTGGTAGATGCCAACCCGAGAGACGCGGAGTCTTTGCGCAAGCTGTACGAGATTGAGATGCAGAACAAGAACACTACCGGCGCCGTACAGCACCTGAGGGCGTTTGTGGCCCTGTCGCCAAACGACGCTGCGATGCAGAAGCAGCTCGGCGATATGCTGTTTGACGCGCGTGACAGCACCGGCGCGCTCAACGCCTACAAGGCCGCGCTGCGGCTCGATCCCGCTACAAAGGGTATCCACCAGAGGCATGTTACGCTGCTGCGCCGCGCGCCCGCCGCCGAGCAGATCGCGGCGATGCGTGCCGCCATAGCCGCCAACGAGGCCGATGCGGCCATGTTCGCCCAGCTCGGCGAGCTCTTGCGCGCCGCCAACAACTGCCGCGAGGCCATACCCATGCTCGAACGGGCGGCACAGATGGATAGGAACAACACGCGCGTGCTGGCCTCCATTGCCGACTGCCATATAAAGAGCGGCAACACCGCCGGGGCTGTGCTGGTGCTGGAGCAGGTCACCATGATGAATCCCAACGCCACAAACGAATTCAAGATGCTTGGCGACCTTTACGTGCAGCAGAATAAGCCGGCGGAGGCCGTGAGGGCGTACCGGAAATTTTTGGAGAAGGGACAGGATGACGCCGCAGCGAGGTTAGTCGGTGAGGAGGCGTTCAAAGCCAAGCAGTGGGCCGACGCCGTCAGGTTTTTGGGCATGGTTAAGGGCCCCGCCGCCCAGACCCCGGCGTTCCGCGAGATGCTGGGCCAGGCAGCGTTTGAGAACAAGGACAACGCGCGCGCCGTGGATATCTACAGGCAGCTCTCTGCCGCGCAGCCGGCCAACGCCGCATACGTGAAGATGCTTTACGATCTGGCGGTAAGGATGGGCGCCCGCGAAGATATGGTTACCAATCTCAGGCGTTACGTGCAGTTGCAGCCCCGCGACGCGGCTATGCAGAAACAGTTGGGTGATATGCTGTTCGAGCGTCGCGACTCTACCGGCGCCCTTGCGGCCTACCGCGCCGCGCTGGCTGCCGACCCCGCCGCCAAAGGGTTCCACAACCGCCTTGTCGCGCTCGTAAACGCGCGCGGCACGCCGGCCGAGAGGATCTCCACTATGGAGGCCGCTGCCGCTGCGGGCGAAGCGGACGCCGCCATGATGACAAGGCTCGGCAATATGTATATAGAGCAGAAGCAACCGGCCCGCGCCGTACCGCTCTTTGAAAAGGTAGCCAACGACAACCCCCGCGACCCGCAGCTTTTAGTTGCGCTGGCGCGGGCGCAGGAGGCCGCCGGCCAGATCGACAAGGCCATACAGACGTACGAGCGTTTCGTACTTATGGATAACAAGGCGACCAGAGAGCACAAAACGCTGGGTGACCTCTATACGAGGCAGAGAAAGCCTGCCGAGGCATCGCGCGCCTACAGGAAGTATCTTGAGACGCACCGCACCGACAACGCCGTAGCGCTTTTAGTGGCGCGGGAGGCGTTCAGCGCAAAGCAGTGGGCCGATGCCGCCAGGTACTTCGCCATGGTTTCCGGCGATTCCGCAAAGGCGCCGGCCATACTTAAGATGTACGGTACCGCCGCGTTTGAGGCTAAGGACAACGCCAGAGCGCTTACGGTGCTGCGCGATCTGGTCACTCTGACTCCGAGGGACGCCGAGGTTCTCAGGATGCTTGAGGAAGTGGCCCGCCGCACGGGCGCCAACGATATGGCCGTTCAGTATTTGCAGCAGTACGCCGGCCTCGCCCCTCAGGACACCGCAGCGCAGCGCAGGTTGGGCGACCTGCTCTTCGCGCGAAAAGACGAGCCCGGCGCTCTGGCCGCCTACCGCGCGATTTTGCGGGTCAACCCCAGGGCTAAAGGGTTTCACAGGAATTTGGTCGGCATAGTGATGAAATCCGGCACGGACGCCGAGAAGATAGCTGCTCTTACCGCGGCGATTGAGGCTGGTGAGGCCGATGTTGGCATGTACGCCTCGCTTGGCGCGCTACGCAAGGCCCGCAACGACTTCGCAGGCGCTGCGGCTATGTATCAGGAGGCCTACAAACTGCAGCCGAACAACGCGAGCTATCTTGGCGAACTGGCGGACTGCCAGCTCAAAGCCGGCAACCTGACCGAAGCGGCCCGTAACCTGCAGCAGGCGATAGTGCTCAACCCGCAGGCTATTAACGAGCACAGGACGCTGGGCGACTTGTATACGCAGCAGAAAAGAACCGATCAGGCGTTAGCCTCATACAAGACGTTCCTTGATAAATCTAAGGAATCCGACCCCAAAATAGCGCTGCTCGTTGGCGAAAACGCTTTCGATAAGAAGCAGTGGGCCGACGCTTACAAATACCTTTCTATGGTAACGGGCAACACCACGCCCGACTACCTGTTCCGCTTGGGTAAGAGCGCGTATGAGACGAACAACACCAAGGCCGCCGTGGATGCGCTTGAGCGTTTCAGGGCGGCATCGAGGCCTGCCGCCGCCGGAAGGAGCGCTCCGCCGCCGAACCCCAACCGCCCCGAGGCGCTCAGGTCGCTTGCGCTGGCCTACGAAAAGGACGGCAACCACGCCAGAGCCGCCTCCGCCATAGACGAGCTGCTCAAGGGCCCGCCGCCGGTGAAGGATCAGGAGATGGCCTACAGGCGCGGCTTGCTGTTTGAGATGGGCCGCGACACGGCCTCCGCCATGAAGGTGTTTGAGGAGAACACCACGGCCTACCCGCGAGACCACCGCAACTTCCTGAAGCTGGGCGTGCAGGCCATGCGCGCCAGGAATTCCGCCAGAGCAATGCAGATGTTCCAGAGGTGCGTAGCTATTGCCGACACCATATCCCGCGCCCACTACGAACTCGGTATGCTCTACGGCGCGGCGCGGCGCGATAAGGAGATGCTTGCCTCATTCCAGAAGTTCATAACGCTCGAATCGAGAAACGCCGATGCCATAGCGAGGGTGGGCGATTACCTGCTCAACAACCGCAAAATGCCGGCCGACGCCATGGTGTTCCTTGAAATGGCCAACGCTCTCAAGCCAAACGACCCTAAAATCATAGCCATGCTTGCCACAGGCTATATGCAGACCGGCCGCGTGGATGAGGGCATCAAGTATCTTGAAAGAATGGTGCGGGGCCAAAGGGGAACGCCGGTAGACCTTGACATACGTGTGGCGCTGGCCGACGGGTACCTGCAACTGGGCAGAAACATGGAGGCCGCCACCGAGTGGAAGATAGTAACCGACCAAAAGCGCGATCCTTCGTACCTTATAAAGTACGCCTCTGCGCTTTTGGGCATGAACAGGAACTCTGAGGCGAACAATATAGCGAACGAGGTAATCCGCGCGCAGCCTGAAAACATAGAGGCGCTGATGCTGCTTGGCCGCGTGAGGACCGCGATGCGCCAATATGATGATGCCATGGAAACGTACAAGAAGGTTGGCTACATCAACCCCAACTACGCTCCGGCTATGGTCGCCCGCGCGGATATCTTCCTGTTGCAGCAGAATTTCGACGGCGCCAAGGCGTTTTACGAAAGGGCGCTGAAACTGGACCCTAAGTCCGCGCTGGCGGAGCTTGGGCTCGCCAAGGTGGCAAGGGCGCAGAGGAATCAGCCCGAGTTCCAGAGGCGCCTGCAGAACGCCCAAAGGCTGGATCCCAACAACAAGGAGATTCAGGCGGAGGCGAACAGGAGGTAGGCGTAGATAATAAAAAATCGCAAGGGCGCGGTCGATCCGCGCCTTTTTTATCTGAAAATAACATTTAATCTTTGATATAATAAGAGAGGAGCATGACAATGTCTGTGAAGCCGGAAAATGTAAAACGTACCATGTCGGTACGGGGTAAGGCCCTGTTTGTGTTGATGAGTGTCGTAATCGCGGCTGCCTTTACGGTGGGGTGCGTTGGGAAAAAATCGTTAAAAGACAGGCATGCCGCCGGTTTTTGGAGCGGTGAGGCCGACGTATCATGGTACGACGAAGACAAAGACACATTTACCGTCAATACCGCCGAAGAGCTTGCGGGCCTCGCGCTGCTGACAAATGAGGGCAAGGAGAGTTTTAAGGACAAGGTCATAAACCTTGGGCGGAACATTGTCATAAGCGATACTGCGAAATGGCGTAACTGGGCAAAAAAGCCGCCTGTCCATAAATGGACGAGGATAGGTACGGACGATGAGAGGTTTCAGGGAAGTTTTAACGGCAACGGCCATACGATAAGCGGCGTTTATGTCAAAGACACGGGGGATGATCAGGGCCTGTTTGGGGTTATAGGCTATTACGGGTCTGTAAAAAAGCTCAACGTAACTGCGGCGCACATTGAGGGTGGAAATTACGCCGGCGTGCTTGCAGGCGGCAGTTTCGGCAATATTACGGAGTGCTATACCTCAGGCGTTGTAACCGGAGACAGCATTGTAGGCGGTCTTGTGGGCGTTAATGACAGGTGGATAAGCAACAGCTACGCGGCCGGCAGCGTAAAGGGAAGAATCTGCGTGGGCGGGCTTATCGGCGGCAACAGGGGAAGCACTTCTGTCGCCATCGGCAACCGTTCATCTGTCGCGGTATCTGGCGACACTCTCACAGGCGGGTTTGTTGGGGCTAACTGGCGCGGTATTATGACAGGCAACTTTTCTACAGGTAAAGTAACCGGGAACGCGGATGCCGGCGGGTTTGCTGGGCGCAATTACGGCGTAATTATGCGAAGCAATTACTACGATAAGGACACAAGCGGCCAGAGCGACAGCGGCAAAGGCGAAGGAAAGGCCACAGCGGAGATGCGCGGCGCGGAGTTTGTGAACGCCCTGAACGCGCTCACAGGCATTTCACCGATTAAGGCATGGGTTGATACGGAAGGCGGATATCCCGCATTTAGCGATAAGAGCGCAGATGCCCCCGTCAGCACAGACGGCTACTTTGCGGGCGGTAAGGGGAGCGGGGATGATCCCTACATAATTTCCTCCAAAGAGCATCTTGAAAATTTTACCATGTTTACAAACCTTGGTGTGCGTTTTTCCGGCAAACATCTTAAGCTTGGGCAAAGCATAGCGCTTAACGATACCGCAGACTGGAAAAAGTGGGGGAGCGAGCCGCCCCCTTACTGTTGGTTGCCTGCAGGAACGGATACCAGCTCATTTGAAGGAACTTTTGACGGCGGCGGCCATATCGTCAGCGGCGTTTATGTCAACATTCCGTGGCGTGACAACAACGGTTTTTTTGGAACTGCGGGTAAAGACGCGGTGATAAAAAATCTCGGCGTAACCGCGTCGTACATCAATGGCTGCTGCGCGGTGGGCGGCCTTGTGGGGGCTAACACCGGCAGTATAATCAACAGCTACTCCACAGCTACTGTGGCGGGCGAAAAAACCGGAGCGGGCGGGCTTGTTGGCGGCAACATTGGCGGCACGATAATCGCCTGCTACGCAACCGGCGCGGTGTCCGGCGACGACGCGGTGGGCGGCCTTGTGGGAGCCAGCGCCATGGACGGCACGGTAAGCAACAGCTACTCAACCGGCGCGGTAAAGGGTAACGATATCGTAGGCGGATTGATGGGTGTTAACAACAGAGCCTTTATAAACGCCAGCTATACCACAAGCGAGGTGTCGGGGAAGGTGCCGTACATAGGCCCGCTTGTTGGGTGGAACTATCACGGCAGTGTAGTAAACAGTTATTTTGACAGCCTGACAAGCGGCGTTACAGATAACCGCAAAGGTTTTGGCAGGACCACAGGGCAGATGAAGAAAAAGGAGACCTTTACTAACTGGAATTTTGACGTGATTTGGGGAATGGACAGCAAGGTAAACAGCGGTTATCCGTACATCTTGAAAAATATTGGCGATTCGGCGGTTATTGCGGCCTCTGAGCCTGTTGTCAGTAAAAAAGCAGCCTGGTACAAAGCGTCTGAAAGTGAGTTTACCATCTCTACCGCCGAAGAACTGGCGGGGCTTGCGGAGATCGTCAACGGGACTTGGGGCGGAAGGCCTATGATGTACAACTTCGCCGGTAAAACCATAAAGCTGGCCAAAAACATCAACCTCTCCGGGTACGATAACTGGGTGCCTATAGGGGGCGGTGTCCGCGAAGATGAGTACGAAGATGATGAACCCGATGCTTTTTCCGGTACGTTTGACGGCGGCGGGCATATAATAAGCAATCTCACCATCAATGACCCCGATAAAAGCGTTTTGGGCCTGTTTGGCTATATCAAAGACGCCAATGTGAAAAATCTTGGGCTTGACAGCGTGAAGATAACCGGTGGCAGCACCGTAGGCGCACTTGCCGGAGGTGTAGTGAACAACAGCATCGTGAATAACTGCTACTCCAACGGTACTGTTACAGGCAAGGACAATGTAGGCGGCTTGGTTGGTACCGCAGCCGCCAACAGTTTCATAACCAACAGCTATTCCACCGCTACGGTTACCAGCGCCGACCCCGAAGGCGACTCCGAGTATAACAGCGCGGGCGGTGTGGTAGGGTATGTTCAGCATTACTGCATGGTGATCAACTGCTACTCCACCGGCGCGGTCAACGGCATCGGCAATGTCGGCGGCGTAACGGGAATGCTGAGAGGCCAAAACAGCGTAAGGGGCAGCGCCGCGCTGAATCCCGAGCTTAAAGGGGTGGAGGACGTCAACCGCGTGGCCGCAGTGGCTCAGGGTTCGCTGCTCTCAAACAACGCGGCCTACGCCGATATGAAAAAATCGGGCGGTAAGGATACGGCAAAAACGGCCTTAAAGGGCGCCGGTACGCTCGGCGGCGCCGACCTGGCCGCAGCCGATATCCAAGCCGACCCAACGCTTGGCGGCCGCTTCTTAAAGGCGGACGGCTGGACGACGGAGAGGGGCAAACTGCCGGGGCTTTTCGGCAAGACGGTGGAGATGCCAAAGCATTTGGCGGCACGCGGCGGTGCAAGCGCCCGGCCCGCGCCTAAAGCCGCAGACCGCAGCCGCGCAAGCGACAGTGCTTCCGTTGACACACTGCTCGCTAAAGCGGGCGGCAGGCTGAAGCAGCGCCTGAGCGACCTGCCGGCAGGCGGGACCCTCACCGGCGGACGCAGCAGTACAAGCATTCAGCGCGTTATCCTGATGGAACAAAGGGATGCGTTCAAGAGGATCCACAACTGGCGCGAGGAAGACAAGCCGGACCTTACCGGCACGGTCGCCGTAAAGTTTACGATAGATGAATCCGGCAAAGTAACATCGGCCAAGTTGGAAAACTCTACCGTTAAAGATTCGCTGCTTGAGAACGCCATTATCCTTCGAGTCAGGCATATAGACTTCGGAAAGGCCGAAAAAGCCGGTGACACGGCTGTGGTCGTCTATCCGTTCGTCTTCGGCTCCCCGCAGGCAAAAGACGTTTCCGGTTTAAAGGAGCGCGCCATGCCGGCGACTTTGGAGGAGTGCTACGCCGCGCTGGATAAACAATTAAGCGAAGATGCAAAAGACGACATTGCGTTCTCCGACCGCGATGATTTTCTGGGGAGATCCCATTTTGGCTTGGGTATGTGGTTACGGAATAATTTCATCTACCCGAACGAAGCGCTCAGGGAAAAATTCGGCGGGATGCATCCTGATGACATATCAGGCGTGATATTAAGGGGATATTACAACCATCTGAATGGAATTGAAGAGTCGGATGATGAGGATGAGGACTAACGTCCCGGCATCATAACGGATTGAAGAATCAGCGGACGATGATAATGTCCGTCATACCAATAAGCCCCGTGCCGCTTTTTGAGGCGCGGGGTATTTTTATTGATGTGGAATAACTATATCAAGGCTATCTTACCTCAAGCCAGCGGGACAGCGTATTCCCCCATTCGTCAACTACGGTAATTAAATGCCTGCCCTCATTTGGCGTGATGCTCATCTGGTGAAAATATTGTGTAGAGCCGAGGTAGTCATTGTTGAGGTGCCAGTAGACAATGGCGTTTGGCTGGCGGTGCGCCAGCTCCAATGCCAGCGCGCCTGTAGAACCATCCAACTGCTTTGACAGGCGGACGGCGTTGGGCGTATTCGGGTAGATAAATTCCATCGCCCTGACGGTGGCCTGATTGCCGGCGCAGGAGGGGCTTAACGGAGGCAGCGCCCTGTAATTCGGGTGCCGTTTTTTGTAGAACCATTCCTGAATAGGGGGGAGGATGAACCATGTTTTACGAATCATTTTGTCTGCCGGGTAACAGTTGGCATATACGCGGTAGTTTTCGTCTTCGGAGAGATGTACGACTGAGTGGTAGGTGCAAGCCGGCGTTCTGAAGCCTGCCGGAAGGATCGGCCTTTTTTCGATTTCGCCGCAATGGCGCCCCGCCAGATGCCCGCTTGCCTTACAAATCTCCGCCTCCTCAAAAGCGCTGGCCGGCATCTCGAACCATGAAGTATTACCAAGAAGATTAAAGATGTCGAACATTACCACCGCAGAGGTCCCTGTGCCCGTTAACCCGGTACGCCCCTCGCCGCTTGCGTTTCCTGTCCATACGCCAACCACATACTCCGGCGTTACGCCAACTGCCCAGGCATCCCTGAAGCCGTAGCTGGTACCCGTTTTCCAGGCTACTTTACGCACGGATGGGATGCTCTTCCAGTCGATATCTTCGGGGCGGTTCACGTGGATCAAGGCTTCCAGCGTCTGCCATCCCGCCCCCGCGCTGAAATTGCCCGCCTCCCTTTGAGAAAACAGGGGGACTTGCCCCCAATCGAGCCTGTTACTGCGCTGCTGTTCACGGGTATTGAATACTACCGATTGCGCCATGCGAAGATACGCGAGGCTTGTCTCCCACAAAGTTACTTCGCCGCCGCCTAAGATTAACGTCAGCCCGTAGTGGTCAGCCGGAAATTTGAATGTGCTGAACCCCGTCTCCCGCAGGTCCGCCAAAAATTTAGGGACGCCGTACTGCCTCAGCATATTTACCGACGGCAGATTTAATGAACGTGATAACGCCAGGCTCGCTGGGACGGCGCCGTTGTATTTCAGATTGTAATTTTGCGGCTGGAACCCTTCGGCCATTATTGGGATATCGGGGATCAACATCTGCGGAAGGAGTTCGCCTTCCTGCAGCATCAACTGATACAGAAACGGTTTCAGGATACTGCCAGAACTGCGCGGAGCCTGAATAATATCCACCTGAGAGCCGGCCTGCCTTGTCCCAAAATTCACGTTGCCGCAATACGCCGTCACCTCCCCCTTTTCCACATCAAACACCACGGCGGCGAGGTTTTGGATTTTGTTTTGCGAGAACTCGGCGTTCCATCGTTTTAAAACGCGCTCGGTATTAAACTGCAATGCCGCGTCAATAGTAGTAATATGCATTTGTCCGGGCCGCTCAATTTGCAGGCTGCTGACCAGATGGGGCGCCAATTGCGGCAGGGGAAAGGGTTCGTCGGGCAGAGGTTCGTCCAATGCCAGCCGCCATGTGATTTCGTCCATCTTGCCTGATTCATACAACCTTGTGATCAGCCTGTTTCGTTTTTGTAAGAGGGCGGGACGGTTCTTTTTGACGTGCATGGCGGACGGCGCGTTCGGCAATACCGCTAAGAGCGCCGCCTCCGCCCATGATAAATCCGCGGACGAATGTCCGAAATACCGCCACGACGCGGCGTCTATACCCATCACGTTGCTCCCGAAAGGCGCGTGGGCCGCGTATAGCGAGAGTATCTCCGATTTGTTTTGGGTCAACTCTAACCGCGTCGCCATGATCATCTCTATACATTTCTGATACACGTTCCGCTTTCTGCCCCTCGCCATGCGAATAGTTTGCATGGTGATGGTGCTGCCGCCGCTGACGGTCTTCTTCGCCCTGATGTTCTGCCAAAAAGCCCTGAAAATAGCCCCCGGATTGACGCCGGGGTGGTAATAGAAGTAGCGGTCTTCATAGGCAATGAGAGAGGTGATATATCTCTCCGGCAACTCTTTCTGAGGAGGAAACCGCCACTCGCCGTTTTGGGAAACGCGGGCGCCCAAAAGCAGGCCGTCCCTGTCGTAAACCGTGGTACTGTACGTAGTTTGGAACAGCGGGCTGGGCAGACAGAACCAAAACGCCGTCAGCAGGGTTAGTGCTGTGCAGCAGATGATGATAATCGTTCTGCGGCCTGGCCGAAAGTTAAAAATCATTCCTCGCGCCCTGCCTTAGCTGATGGTAGATTTAGTTTTCAGGCTCATCGTTTAATTCTTCAACAGTCTGTTTGAAAGTTCTGCCCTGTAATTTCTCAAACAGCCTTTCCAGTTCCGGCCTTGGGGCGTAGTCATTTGCCTTGATTTTTGATTCGATGTGCGTAATACGCTTTTCTATTCCGGGATGCGTACTGATAAATTCAACATCGGCAGGTTCATCAGGGATGGAGGATTTCAGAACTTCCATAAGTTTGAGCATACCGGCGGGGTTAATTCCGTTTTGCGCGAGCAGCGTTAGCCCGCCGATATCCGCTTCGCGCTCCATATTCCGGGAATAAGAGAGATCGTTCAGCAGGTTTGCGTTTTCCATCATAATTGTTATCAGGCCGCTTACATCCGTTGTCAGGACGGATATAAAAGCGTAGCCTATAAGGCTTTTGCATATCATCTGCATTGAGTGCCTGTTGTTTACGTGCGTAATTTCATGGGCCAATAACGCCGCGAGCGTTTCGTAATCTTCAAGCCTGTTAAGCAGCGCGGTAAAAATAATTATATCGCCGCTTGGCAGCGCGAGCGCGTTTACCATGCCCGACCACACCACATGAAATTTCAGGTCTGTCTTATTATCCCACGAGATTTGTCCCGCGAATTCGTTTAATAAAGCGGTTTTTTCGGGATCAATCTTTGTGGAGTCGGCAAATCTCGCTATAAACAGCCCGCCCAGCCTGTTGTCGACAGTTGTCGGTATCAAAGATACCGCGGCTTTCGCCACTATCGGTGTAAGAGAGATATACACGGCGGCAATTAAAGCAACGACTATGGGCGTTATCAGCAAAAATGTTTTAATGTTCAGATTTATCAAATGCTGGTATGTACCGGCTTTGAAGTCGAATATGTTTTTAGTATCGTTTATAAAAAGCTTGTCCCTGACAGTAACGGTTATTCCTTCTTTCTTAAACTTTATCACCATTCTGTCATCGAACGTCTCATATTTAATGTTGTCGATGTTGCTGCGAACCGTAACGTCTTCGGACGCGGTAAAACTGAAATCCTTTGTTACGGAATCCAGCATCAGCTCCACATGGCGCGGAGCCGATGTCTGCCCGTCAAAATAGAATGCCTGCGTCTTAAAAATCATCAGAAGATATCCACGTCAAAAAAGTCAGCGGCATCGTCCATGTCGGCCGCCGCGTCGCCGAGAGCGTTTATGTACTGCTCTTCGGTTTGTATTACGGTATCTAAATCGGCATTCCCGCATATGTCTAAATTATCGGCGAGAAATTTCATTGAGCGCACCTTTGCGATAGGTGACCCCAGGCCGAGCGTGAACAGAACTATCAGAAAATTGCCGGCCAGCAGATTGAAGAATTTTTGCGCTGTCGCTTTCGGCGTTATTTCGATAACGGTACTGTCTTTGCTGAAAGATAAATTATTCCAAAAGTAGTTAAAAAGTTTTGCCTTGTACCAAAAGTAATAAATGCCGAGGGTGACAACGCACAAAAGCAGGTTGCGCCAGTACAGATTGAAGTAAGTGGCGCTGTCTCCTTTAAATTCCGCCTCTATGTTGCCGAAGTGAGTGTTGCCGTAAATATATTTACGGAGCCTGTTTACAAATGCCGGGTAGTAAAAGGGGATAAGCACCGTGAACAGTAACTTAATCATAGACGCCTTATTTCCCCTGTAGCCGAACCTGATGCCTCTGTATGTAGTTCTCGACATTCTGAACCTGCGCGCGCCGTGGATAAACAGCCCCATTATGGGGAAATAGGAGATTAACAGCAGCAGGGTAAGCCCTATTATGGGAATAAGGTTTTGCCTGCTACCGTCCTGAACAAGAATTTTTACGGCTTCCCATCCAAGATTCAAAACAAATATCATGATTGAAAACTTGATTAACCCCTTAAACATCTGCCCGCCCGTACCATGGAACTCAAAAGCGTAGTCGCCGATATACGTAGACGAATAGATATATCTTTTCATATTTGCTCTTGCCCATGAGTAATATACGCTCAGGGTGCAGATTGTAAGAAGCAGATTCGATATCCATATCTTAAAAAGCGTTCCGCTGTTTCCCTGAAAAGAGAGTTTGTAAGCCGTAGATAAATCCACGTCCGATGGTTTGTTGTCTGCCGCGCCGCGCGCCGCTTCGCATTCTTCGCAAAACACCGCAAAGCCGTCAACCTCTTTTCCGCAATTTGTGCAAAATGCCATAATAACCCCTTTTCAGGTTAAGATAACAGGCACCGCCCCGTATTGAGCCGGTGCCAAAGAACAATGTTTATTGTTTCACTACTTCTATCCAGCTTCCCGTAGTACGGGCGTAAACAGTATTGTCATACATTGCCTGGCACGCGACAGCCGGCATGAAAAAGCGCCCCAGATACGCGGCCTGCACGCGAATGCTTACGGTCTTCTTCTTGGTCGGAGCGAGGTCAAAGTAGCTCAGCACGCGGTCGTCCCGGATATCCTGATAGGTGATGCCGTCGGGCGAAGACGAGGTTTCCTCCCCGTCGCCCAGGCGTGTGTTAAATATCTCCCAGCCCGACGGGATGATGTGCGTCAGGGCCAGGTTCGTATATCTCGTAGAGACGCTGGTATTCGTAACTGTTATGTTTACCCTGAAATCCGTACCTTGATCCAGCTTGCTTACATTCAGCGTCCGGCCGTCCAAATCCTCAAACTCCACCTGTATTGCCAGATTGTTGCGTACGGCGGGCGACCTGTCTTCCAGGGGCGTGCTTATCATGGTGCGGCCTGCGTACACGTTGCCGCCGCCGTTGTTGGTTACGCGCACTTTGCCGGATTTTTTCAAATCCGTCAGGTCCTCCATGTGGACCGGGCTCTGGGTTTCTACCTTATTTGTTTTGCCCAGATAAGTGGTCGTGAACGACAGGTTGCCTTTGCCCGACTTGTCGGCGAAGCGGGCCATGGCAAGGAGCGCCCACGCGGTTGTTTGCGTGCTGTAGTTGTTGCCGTTCAAGTAGTCGGATATCCGGCCGGCTATAGTGAGGGCCTGCGCCATATCGTCCATCAGAATGCACGCTTCCATAATAATCGCGTCGTCGCGCACGCTTGAGCCGTAGCTGTTGTTGAAGGCACTGGCGTAGCTCTCCGCCTGCGCTTTCTGGTTATTCACAAGCTGGCGCGCCGCGTCTTTTCTCCCGCTTATCGCGTAAGCCGAGGCCAGCTGCCATCTTGCGGGAAGCGACAGGCTGGCGCGCTCCCTGAGCCTGTTCATCGCCGCGATGTCGGGGTCGCCCATAATCGCAAGTGAATACAGGCGGTAAGATTGAATCAGGTCATCCGTATAGTTTCCGGCCCTCCAGTTGTTTACGCGCCTTTTCTGGAATTTTTTCCAGTCGTTAATGAACGATTGGGAAACGCTGTAGCCCTGATCTCTCGCGGAGGCCATGAAGTGCCCCACGAACGATGTTACCCACTCGTCGGCCTGCGAGCTGCCGCTCCAGATGCTTATGCCGCCTTCGCCGGTCTGCATGGTGTAGAGCTTTTTGATCACGGCGTTGACGTGCCCCTGAACGTCCTGCTTTTGCTTGGGGCTGAGGTTGGCGAAATTGTGCAAAAACAGCTGCGGGAAAGCCTTGGACGTACTCTGCTCGGAGCACCCGTGCGGGTACCCGATAAGGTATTGCAGGCTGCTGCCCAGATTTACGGACGGAATGCGCGCGTACTCCATCTTGACCTGATTGTCCGGCTGCTCGTCGTTGAACTCGTAGCTTATCTCCCGGCTCTCTCCGGGTTTGACAATAAACGATTCAAAGACCGTAAGCTGCGGATTCGGGTTGCGGACCTCTATATCAATCGTTTCGGTTGAAGTTTCCTGCCCAGACGACGCCTTTATGACGACTTTGACCTTGCCCGTCTGTTTTTTCACTTTCATTTTGAAGAATACAAGTTCGTCGCCGATATCGCTGAATGTAACATTTTTGGATGCCCCTTCCTGCAGCTGCAGCAGGTCGCCGCTTTGCACCTCAACCTTTACGTTGCGCAGCGTTTTGTCCATCACAAATATGTTTACCGGCATAAGCACCTCTTCGCCGGGGCCCAATACGCGCGGCAGGGTGGTCAGCACCATGAGCGGATTTTGGACGGGGACCGTCTTTTCGGCTCTGCCGTAGGCCTGCCTGTCATTTGCGGCTACGACCATGACGCGCACGGAACCTACGTATGGCGGCAGTTTTATTTTGTGCTGATCCGCCGCGCCCGCTTTCAATTCAAATGGCCCCATAAATTTAACGACCGGTTTAAAGCGCTGGCTGTTTTTGTCGGCGGAAGGGTCTAAGCCTTCGCCTCCGCCGATGCTGAACAGCGGCCTCAATTCTCCGGAGAACGCGCCTACGACCTGATTGTAGCGGTCGTAAGTTTTTACGCCCAGCGCCTCTCTGGCGTTAAATTCGGCGTAGGGGTTCGGAGTTTTAAAGTTGTTTATATCAAGCAGGCCCTCGTCTACAATGGCAAGCGTATAGGTCATGTGCTGCCTGTTGGTTTCTCCGATGGCGATTGTAAACTCCTTTTCGGAACGCAAGGCATCTGGCATGCTGATAGTCGGCTTAAGCTCGCCGAGCGGGTGTACCACCGTAACCGGAACAACGCCGTAGAGGCGTATGGGCAGATCGTTTATGGTCTGGTCGTGATGCTGCAACTGGGTGATGTGTATATAGAAGTTTGGCGCCAGTTCTTCCGTAACCTTGAACTGGATTACGGTCGGCTCCTGGCTTTTCGTAGCTTCCCACCAGTGCCCTACCGTGCGCGTACCGTTTTCCAAAGAGACAAGCGCGCGCCCGTTGCCTGCTTTGCCGAGCGTTATTTTTACATCTTCGCCTACGGTGTAAGAGTGCTTGTCTGTTGTAAAGGAGAGCATGGTAAGCCCCTGCGGGTCGTCCTGACGGCTGCGGCCTCCCCAGTACGGGTCATCCACCAATACCTGCTTGCCGGTAGCGTGTCCGCCGTTGGTGTCCATTATGTAGATAAGGTAGCGCCCCCACTGCGCGGAGCCCATTTTGAAGGGGACACGCGCCTTTCCGTTCTTAATGGTAACCTTTTTGTCTATAACCGGCGTGATGTGGCTGCCGTTGACCACCGAAGAGAGCTTGCTGCGCCCCTCCTCTTCGCCCCACCACCAGCTCCACCCCAAACGGTATGCTTTGTAGACCACTTCGCCGGAGGGGACAGGCTTACCTTTCGCGTCTAATAAAACAACGTCAAAATAGTGGGTTGTGTCCGTAGCCAAAATGTCGTTCTCGCTTGTCAGGTGCACGTTCAGGCCGGCATACGCGGGGAACGGCGAATATGTTAAGGAGTTGATAGTCAAGCTCTCGCCGCCCCCGCTCTCTTCTACGGATGTGGTGAACGTAGCCGAAAGCATACCCGCCGCGGCTTCGGCATCCGGCAGTTGGGCGTAAAATTCGGTATGCCCCGTTTCATCAAGATGTCCCGAATAAATTTCCTCTTCGTATGAGTAAGCCTCGGTGGTGGGGTTGTTGAAATTGTAGTTCTCGTACCCTTTAAATCTGGTTGCCGTCGGCCTCAGCCTCAGCAAAACCTTTGTTCCCAAATCCTTTGCGACCGCCCCGTGCAGCCACTTTGCGTCTACGGCGATTTTCATTCTGGATTTTTCAATAAGTTCGGTCCCGAAGTCCACATTAATCTTCAGGCGGTTCGGCTTTATGGTTTCTATCTGGAGAGACCTTTCAAACTGCGTGCCGCCCACGCTCACTACCGCGCGCCAGGAACCTGTGGGAGCCTGCTCCTCTGTTTTAAACGCGAAGCTGTAAAAATTCCCCACCGGGTTTGTCTGCACCAGTTTGCGGTAAAACTGCCCCTGCGGATTATAAATATCCACCGTTACCGGGTGCCCGGCCGGAATGCTCTTTTGGCGGTCTTCAAGAATAAAGGTCATGAAGATTTCGTCGCCGGGGCGCCAGATGCCGCGTTCGCCGTAAATAAACCCTTTCAGGCCTTTGCGGATGCTCCTGCCGCTTACATCAAAACGGCTCAGCGACAGTTCGTTGCCGTTGCTCACTTTCAGATAGCCCTTCTGGCCGCCGTGCGTTACCTCCACAATAAACGCCTCGTCGGTTTTAAGCGAAAGCAGGCAGAACCCGTTCCTGTCGGTGGTGCCGGTTGCAACAGGCGCGAGCTGATAGTTCAGGACTCTCACCCTGCTTCCGCTCAAAGGCTCTGTGGTGCGTATATCCTGCGCGGTAATAAACAGATCCGCCCCGTCGCCCTTTTTCGCGATGATGCCGACGTTGGTTGCTAACAGGTTGGTGCGCACCACAACGTTGCCCTCCTGCATATAAAATGTCGGATGGCAGGGATCGTCTTCCTTATTCCAGTCGTAGAGACTGTAGTCGAATCTGACCGGTGAATAGTATTCGCCTCTGTTCCACGATGATAAATCAGCATCCGTCAATATAAAATTGTTTTCGTCAAACGCGGCAATCTGATTTCCGGCTGGTTCGCTGTCGCCGCTGTCGCACGGATAGAGCGAGAACTCCCTGCGTATGATCAGCTCAAAGCGGTAAATTGCGCCCGGCTCCTTTTCCACAAGCGCCGAAATGTCAACGGCGAAATTGTTCCACTTAGTCAGTACTTTGGATTTGTCCTGATCCAAACGCAGGAGCTTTTTCGCGACCAAACGCCCGGCGCGGGCTAAATTGTCGGACCCGTCCAACTGATTCTCCTGCAGGAACGAGAGTACGTTGTGTTCGTATATCTTAATAATCCGCATCTCCACAGCCCGCACATTAACGGCGCTGAACGGGAGCAGCAAATTTTTTGAGTCGGGCAGAATATTTCCGCTGCTCAACAGGCGTACAACGGGCTTTTCTGGCGCTTTTGTCAGATTGAACGTAAAATCTTCGGGCAGCTTCTTGCCCGCGAAACTTCTTATGTTCTTGTCGATACGCCCAGAAATTATTTCCGGAAAATTGGTTTCGGGGTAAAGGGTGACAACGTTTTTATCAGCCTTGAGTGTGTAGTTTTCAAAATCGGTTATCTCAATCAACCCTTTCAGGTCCTGCTTGCCTAAGGGGTCTGTAAATACGATTTGTATGCAGCGTTCGGGAGCCTCGCAGCTTTGCGTGCTGATGACCTTGAATATCTCGGCGTTGACGGCGTGGATAACGATCTCTTTCTCGACCGTTTTGGTGCCGTTTATGGCCTTGCCGTCGCAGATAAGCTTTAACGTCTGGTCTGCGGAGGTGCGTTCGAGGCTGTCTACAAGGAATCTGAAGTTAAGCCCGCTGTTGGATGAGTTCACCAGCCGCACCGGCAGGTCTTTGCCGCTCATTTTCGCCTTAAAGACGTATTGCGCCTCGCTGTCCGTAAGCGCGTCGGCCGCCGTAATCTCGACGGTCATGTTGTTCCAGCGGTTCTGGTTATCGGCAATGGGCTTATAAAAAGCCTCTCTGATCGAAAAATTCTGCTCCGCTGTGTACACGTCAAAGATGAACGTCTGGAACTCTTTGTCTAATTTCGGCAGCACCTTGCCCAAATGGAAGTTCACTCTGTAGGCTGTGCCCTCTTTTAACGGCTCGTCCGGGGTGAATTCGACCAAACGCCTGGTTTTCCAGTAGGTTTTGCCCTTAACCGATGGGCCGAGGGCCGGGACGAGGCTGAACAGCTGGTCTTTGACCTCCGTACCGAGTTCGATTTGCGGCAAATCTTCCGCGAGCTCAATCTGAATAACGGCTTTTGTAGAGATTTGGCCGAAGGTATAGCCGCTGATGTAGCGGCTGAAATCCTGATTAATTTCGGCGGGCTGGTGCTGTTTATCGCAGGCGAACATCCCGGCCAGCAGGGCCGATACGGCAAACAGTTTGATAAGATTCTTCATTCCATCTCCTTATAGAGGGGGTCATGTTGATGTTTTTTGGCGCCATTCAGGGTGATTTCCTATGGCAGAGTATAAATATAATATATGGCAAAACGGTGTATCAATAAAATCCGTGATTTTTGCGTGGACGCCGACAGCCCCTTTTTACCGTTTCGAACAGAAACAGCCCGGCGCAGCCTGCAAAATAACACACGATATCCTTAAAATCATAATGGGTCCCGATTACCACCCGCGCAATCGCGCTGTTATCAAGCCCAAGCAGGTGCACCAGATTGAAATACTGCCCCACCTCAACCATAGCGGCAAAAATGAATACGTACAGCGGCAGCGGATAAAACTCGTTCGCCAGAAACGCCCGTATAAAACAATAAACAAAAGACACAACTAAAACATCGCCGAGATACGGCCTTATAAAACCGTCTCTGACGAATACGGCGATGACGAACAGCACAAGAAAAATGATGACAAGGGCGCAGAGGTACCCTTTGCTCAATCGGAATTTCACTCTTTTATCCCCAAACGGTGTTTTCCCGCAAAATCTAATCTGTCATAAATATACATCATTCCGGCTGGATTTATAATTTTTAACGCAAATAATGCGATTAGGCACAACGGTCAGATTAACTGTGAGGCCACGAATAGATGATTGTGGGGCGGGAAATATCATCATTTCGGTTAGGTTTTTTTATGAGGCAACGCGTGGAACATACTGAATTTTCCACATGACTGTCATTTTGACTTTGCATAAAGCCATTTTGACCGTTTTCCCGGTTGGCGGGGGCCGGAGGGCGGAAAATGTAGAAATACCCGTCCCGGTTCGTATAACCTGTATAACACCGCATTTTTAGCGATACACAGGGAAAAAAGGGGCATTGTATGAACGTGGATGAACGTAAAGAGGCGTTGAGCGGGCTTGGCGCGGAAGAGGGCGACATGGAGGCGCTCCTTGAGTACACGGCCAACGTCTTCGCGCCCTTAGACGAGGCGGAAGACGACGGGTTCCTCGGGCAGTGGGGGCCGGTGATGCAAACGGCTCAGAGCGACGGCGCGGCGGCGGCGGTCAACGCGCACCTCGCCGGGTTGGCGCACCAGGTGGCGTTTTGCGCCCCGGAATCGGTGCGGATGGAACTGTACCGCTCCATCGCCGGGCCGATACCGCTCATCACCAGCGAAAACGACGCCGACTTCGAGAGCATGGTGCTCAACATCGTTTACAAGGGCAGGCCGTTCCCCGAAATCTCCAAAACCGGCGCGTCGTTCGCGTTCGGCAAAACAAACCGCTTTATCATACTCTCAAGCAAGCCGTACAGCAACCTCCCCGCCGAACGCCTCGGCGCGGGGGTCGGCGACGCGGAGTGGCGGAAGAGGTCGATGACCATCCGCAGGGAACACGAATGCGCCCACTACTACACAAGGCGCTTCTTCGGCTCATCAAGAAACAACCTGCACGACGAACTGATAGCCGACTTCGCCGGCATATACGCGGCGTTTGGCGAATACCGCGCCGAATGGTTCCTGAAACTGTTGTCTAACGGCCGCCTGAAAGTATATATAACCGGCCTGAGCGGGCCGGCGGGAAAAGTCGTGGAAAACCTTGCCGCCGCCGCCGCGAACGGCGTTGAAAAATGGTCAAAGACAGACGAATTCCGCAATTTGACCGAGGCGCAGCGCATCAGGTACCTGTGCGAAAAGGAGCTTTTGGGGTACGCGGAGGCCGGCTGACGGAAAATATCCGAAAAAAATTCCCAACCCCTGTAGAAATTCCCGCGAGGATGCGTATAACTATACAGAAACAGCAATCTTCCTCTATAATAAGGAGAAATACCGTGAATAAGGGAATTAAGGAGTTGATGGAAAGAATCAAAACGGACAAAGAGTTCGCCGCGGCCTACAAGGATAAGATGGATTTCGCCTCATTTGCCGAGCGGGCCGAGAAAGACGGCTACGCGGTTACGGCCAGGGCGCTTATGGCGCAGGCGACCGGGGACTCGTCCGACCTGAGCGACGAAGAGCTGGCCAACGTTGCCGGGGGCAACAACGCCTACGACATCCTCTATCAGCAGGTGCTGCTGGGCGGGGCGCGGTAGGCAAATGTTCTGGTTTTTGAACATGCACCGCCATACAATCAGGTGGGCGCACTGGTCCATAACCGGCAAGTGCAATTTGCGCTGCCGCCACTGCTACCTCTCCGCGGCGGAGGCCAAGTACGGCGAGGTATCTACGGAAATGGCGCTCAACATAGTCGCCCAGCTGTCCAATATGGGCATACGGCAGATAAGCCTGACCGGCGGCGAGCCGCTTGTGCGCGGCGACTTCTGGGAGATCGTGGACGCCGCCAGAGAGCAGGGCGTTGCCATCAGGCAGATATACACCAACGGCGTACTGGTGAACGGGGCGCTCCTTGATGAGTTCGGCAAGCGGGGCATGAAGCCGCAGTTTGTGCTCAGCTACGACGGAGTGGGCCGGCACGACTGGCTGCGCGGCGTGGAGGGCGCGGAACAGGCGGCCATAGACGCCATAAGGCTGCTCACGGCGCGCGGGTTCAGGGTGTCGGTGTCTTCGTCCATCCACCGGGGCAACGTGGAAACGCTCGGCGACACCATGCGCCTTTTGGCGGAACTCGGCGTAGAAAACTGGAAATGCTGCCCCATGGCCGGGGCGGGCGACTGGCTCAAGGAAGATCGCTCCTTAGACCTCGGCATAGACGAACTCTACGAGGCCTACCTCAAACTGATCCCCGAATACCTCGCGGCGGGATCCCCCTTAGGTATAGAAATGGCCGGCCTCTTCTCGTGCGGCAAGGGCGGCCGCGACTATAAATCCGGGTTTAAAATGGACTACGAAGACGCGGAGAAACGCGCGTGCGACCCGCTCTGCAAGTGCGTGAACTCCGTCATGTACATATCCGCCGACGCGCGGATGCTGCCGTGCATGCCGATGGCCGGGCTGCCGGTACAGGACGAGTTCCCAAGCCTCTACGATACCAGTATATACAAGGCGCTCACCAACTCGTTCTACCTGAAGTGCATAAACGCCACGCTGCGCGACCTGTTCGACAGCAAACCGGAGTGCGCGGCCTGCCCCCACCGCTTGCACTGCGGCGGCGGATGCCGCGCGTACGCGCTGGCGGGAAACGGAGCGGACTATCTTGGCGTTGACGGGCAGACTTGCAGATTCTTTAAGGGCGGGTACGGGGAAAAGGTTAAAAATGTTGTAGAAACTTTTGCGGCGCAGCGTATAAATATACAGAAATGTACAGAAACAATAAAATGTTAGTTATTACGGCTGATATTTTTTATAGCACAAACCGGCTTGTTGAGCCAAGGAGGTAACAGATGGGTGTTGCGGATTTTATGAAGAAGTGGAGCGAGGACAAGGCATTCGTTTTCAAGTACACGGCGCTTATGGTTGACGGGCTGGTCGAGCAGGCTAATAAAGACGGGTTCAACATCACCAAAGCCGATGCCGAAAAGTTGATGGGTATGGGTGGCGAATTGTCTGATGAGGAGCTGTCGGCGGTTGCGGGAGGCGCAACGCTCTTTATGAAACATGTGCCCCCTTTAGCAAAAGGCGCCCTGGCCCCGTTTTAGCCTTTATGGGTTTTAGCAAACAATAATGTTAGTCATTACGGCTGATATTTTTTATAAAACAAACCGGCTCGTTGAGCCAAGGAGGTAAAAGATGGGTGTTGTAGATTTTATGAAGAAGTGGAACGATGACAAGGCTTTCGTTGCCAAGTACGCGGCGCTTATGGTTGACGGGCTGGTCGAGCAGGCTAAGAAAGACGGCTTCGGTATCACTAAGGCCGATGCCGAAAGGTTAATGGGTAAGGGTGGCGAATTGTCCGATGAGGAACTGGCGGCTGTCGCCGGCGGAAATTTTGCCAATAAAGGCGCACCACCGTGGATGCCTAAGTAATTGCACCGGTATGGGTGTGCATGGTTAATTGTGTGCTGTTTTACGGCAGTTTGGCGCAAATTAGCGTCAACCTGCCGGTATTGTGGAAACAATAATGTTAGTGATTACGTCTAATATTTTTTATAAAACAAACCGGCTCGTTGAGCCACGGAGGTAACAGATGGGTGTTGCGGATTTTATGAAGAAGTGGAGCGAGGACAAGGCTTTCGTTTCCAAGTACACGGCGCTTATGGTTGACGGGCTGGTCGAGCAGGCTAAGAAAGACGGTTTCGGCATCACTAAGGCCGATGCCGAAAGGTTAATGGGTAAGGGCGGCGAATTGTCTGATGAGGAGCTGTCGGCTGTCGCTGGCGGCGGATTTTTCTTGCTGTTGCCCTCTATGGCAAAAGGCGCCCTGGCCCCGTTTTAGCCTTTATGGGTTTTAACAAACATAAATGTTAGTCATTCCGGCTGATATTTTTTATAACACAAACCGGCTCGTTGAGCTAAGGAGGTAACAGATGGGTGTTGCGGATTTTATGAAGAAGTGGAGCGAGGACAAGGCTTTCGTTTCCAAGTACACGGCGCTTATGGTTGACGGGCTGGTCGAGCAGGCTAAGAAAGACGGCTTCGGCATCACTAAGGCCGACGCTGAGAGGCTTCTCGGTAAGAGCGGCGAGCTGTCTGATGAGGAGCTGTCGGCTGTCGCCGGCGGAAACCAGCTCAAGCAGAGGTGCACCGGTTTTGGTGGTATGAATGTGCACTTTGGTTAATTGTGTGCTGTTTTACGGCAGTTTGGCGCAAATTAGCGTCAACCTGCCGGTATTGTGGAAACAATAATGTTAGTGATTACGTCTAATATTTTTTATAAAACAAACCGGCTCGTTGAGCCACGGAGGTAACAGATGGGTGTTGCGGATTTTATGAAGAAGTGGAACGAGGACAAGGCTTTCGTCTCCAAGTACACGGCGCTTATAGTTGACGGGCTGGTCGAGCAGGCTAAGAAAGACGGTTTCGGCATCACTAAGGCCGACGCTGAGAGGCTTCTCGGTAAGAGCGGCGAGCTGTCTGATGAGGAGCTGTCGGCTGTCGCCGGCGGAAAAACCACTCAGAGGTGCACCGGTATGGGTGTGCACGTTGGTTAATTGTGTGCTGTTTTACGGCAGATTGGCGCAAATTTGCGTCAATCTGCCGGCATTATTGAAAACACATAACATTATGTTTATGATGAGAGGCGAAGAAAAAATGTCGGATCACGATCTGGAAAACCTTGAGGCCGTAATCCTGGCCAAAATTATAGAAGAGTATGAGCTGGACGATATTGACCCCTCATCTTTCCCGTACGACGCGACGCTCTTTGAGTCGGACCGCGAGAAGACGGAGGTATGTCTCGACCTCGATTCTATAGGCGCGCTGCAGCTTGTTGTAATGATTTACGACAAGTGGGGGATAAAGGCGGAGCAGAAAGATTTCCCCAAGCTGCGCACGGTAAGCGCGATAGCGGATTTTATAAGGGAGAGGGCCGGTGGAAACACGTAGGCGCGTAGCGGTTACGGGCATGGGCGTTGCCGCCAACAACGGTATGGGCAAAGACGCTTTTTACGCGGCTTGCGCCGGCGGTGTGAGCGGCATACGCCGTTGTACCGTATTCTCTGCGGATAAGCTGATGAGTCCGTTCTTCGGCGAGATTCCGGCGGATTTGCCGGACTGCCGTGTTGTTCCCACGGGCGAGACGCGGGTTAAGGCGATAATGCGCCTTGCGCTCGACGAGATGATGCGCGACAGCGGCCTCGACCGCGCCGCGATAGAGGGTTACGGCGACGGCGCGTGGATATGTTTCGGTACGCTGCTTGCGAACGCCGACGGCATTATGGAGTATGCCGAGCGCGGGTGCGGCGTGGGCGGTTATTTAGAGCATGTAAACGATTACCTGCCGTGGCTGCGCGGCCATTGCGGGGCGCAGGGCGGCGCGTGGGTGAACTCCGCGGCCTGCGCTGCATCCACCACGGCGGCGGGGATGGCGTTTGATTTTATACGCGATGGTTTGTGCGATATATGCGTTGTGGGCGGCGCGGACTCCCTTACGAAGAGCGCGGCTTACGGCTTCCACTCGCTGAGGTCGTTAAGCGTTGGGACGTGCAACCCGTACGACGAGAACCGCGACGGCATAAACATAGGCGAGGGCGCGGCGTTTTTTATTTTTGAGGATATGGAGTCGGCGAAAGCGCGGGGCGCGCGCGTGTACGCCGAGATTACCGGCTGCGGATTGGCGAACGACGCCTACCATGCCACAAGCCCCGACCCAAACGGCAACGGCCTGCTGTTTGCGATGGAGGCCGCGCTGCGCGAGTCGGAGGTTTCGCCCGCCAGGGTGCAGCACATAAACGGCCACGGCACGGGCACGCCGGTAAACGACAAGATGGAGATCGGCGCGATAAACAGGCTGTTTGCGGATACGGGCAGCGTCCCCACCGTTACATCCACAAAAGCGCTCATCGGCCACTGCATGGGCGGCTCCGGCGCGCTCGAACTCGCGGCGGAGATACTCGCGCTCGAAAAGCAGGCGTACCTGCCGCTGCCGAATTTGAAAAACCCCATCGAGTCGGCGAAAGAGGGGATGTTATCCTCAAAATCCAGAGAGCGCGAGGCGGAGTATGTACTCTCAAACTCGCTCGCTTTCGCCGGGAACGTGGCCAGCGTGGCGTTTCGGAGGTACCGCGAATGAGCGGCGGCACGGTAATAAGCGGGATCGGATTGGTAAGCGCGCTCGGAAACGATGCGGGCGCGGTGGGGGATAAATTGCTGTCGGGCGAAGCGGGCGGACGCACAGACGGCGCGGTTCCGTTTACGCTTGCGATGCCGTCGTCTAAACTGCGCGGCGTGAGCAGGTATTCAAAACTCGCGCTGTGCGCCACGCTCTCCGCGCAGGCCGATGCGGGTATAGATATAGACGCGGAGCGGGCTTCGCGCTACGGGACGATATACACCACAGGCTACGGCGCGATGGCCGCCAATGTTGAGTTCGGCAAGTCGGTGGCGGCGCGCGACCCCGACCTGTGCAGCCCGATGCTGTTTGCGGAGACTGTTCCGAACTGCTGCGTAGGCCAGGTTTGCATGAGGATGAAGCTGAAAGGGCCGAGCACCGTAATGGTTGGCGGGAACGCGCTCTTCTACTCGAAGCGCCTTATAGAGTCCGGCAGGGCCGACGTGGTGTTCGCGGGCGCGGTTGAGGAGTATTCGGAGCACCTTTTCGGATCGCTGCGGAATAACGAATACGCCAAAGATATAGACGTACGGGAAGCGACGGTGGTATTTGTTCTTGAGAAAGACAGCGCGCGTAAAGCCCCGTATTGCGGAATAGGTAATTCCGCAAGCGGCGGTCTGAGCGGGTATCCGCTCATTAAGGGCGTTGACGGCGAAAAGAGCCGGATGATTATCGCGCGGGCGGTAAAAAAGTGCGCTGGCGATAAAGAGATATGCGCCGTATATACATCCGCCAACAGCGGTTATTTTGATGAAATGGAAGAGAGCGTAATTGCGGAAAATTTTCCAGGCGCGGATATCGTGCGGAATGTAAAGGCGCTGTTCGGCGAAACGATGGGCGCGTCGTTCAACGTAAACGTTGCCGCCGCCGCGCTGTCGTTCAACAGTACCGCAAGAAAAAACGTACTTGTTACGGGGTATGACCCGATAGGGAATTATCATTGCATTATTCTTGAGAGGCGCGGAGATTAGAAATGGGGCTGCTCGACGGCAAAAAGGTGATTGTGACGGGGGGATCGAGGGGCATAGGCCTTGCGGTGGTAAAGCAGTGCCTGAGCGAGGGCGCGAATGTGGCGGCCTCGTACTGCCGCGGCGAGGGCGGGCTTGCCAATATACAGTCGGACAGATTAAAATCTTACCGGATGGACGTGACGGATGTTGCGCAATTAAAAACCGTTACGGCGGCGATGACGGGTGATCTTGGCGGCCTTGACGTTTTGGTAAACAACGCCGGCATTTCGGAGCCGTCGATGTTTATGATGATGAGCGACGATACGTGGGATTCCGTCATTAAGACGAACCTCTACGGCACGTATCACATGATTAAGGAGATCGTGTTTCCGATGTACGGCAGGAAGTCCGGCGCGATTATCAATATATCTTCCGTATATGGCCTTGTTGGGGGGGCCGGGCAGAGCGCGTACTGCGCGTCTAAGGCCGCGCTTATAGGTTTGACGCAGGCGCTCTCAAAGGAGCTTTCCGGCAGGAATGTGCGCGTGAACGCGGTCGCGCCCGGTTTTATAGATACGGATATGGTCTCCGCCATGTCGGACAGGGCGAAAGCGGCGTTTATGGAGCAGATACCGATGAAGCGTTTCGGTACGGCGGAAGAGGTTGCGGAGGTTGTGGTCTTTCTGGCGAGTGACAAGGCGGGCTATATCACCGGCCAGACCATTGTAATAGACGGCGGCATGTATTAATTTTATTGACAAAACGATTAAACATTGTACCCGCCCCATCCTGCGGCTGCACGACAGCCGTGATGCCGCCGGACGGGGCGGGTACAACGTTTAATCGTTAGATGAATAAGGAACGGTGCGGTGAATATTAACATAAAAGAGATCGACGCGAATGCTTACTTTTCGATGTACGGCTTCGAGTCGGCCCTTGCCGACCATTACGCGCTGCGCCTCAGGGATAACGACGGTATTTTGTCCGCGTTTCTTGGGGACGAACCGGTTGGGTATCTTATATACAGCCTTTCCGCGAAGGGCGTTGTGAAAGTTGATTATATTTTTACGGCGGAGCGGCACAGGCAAAAGGGGGTTGCCGCCCGGCTGCTTTCGGCGGCGGAGAGCCGTTTGGACAGCGGGACGGTTTTGACGGCCGCGCTGTCGGATAAAAGCGAGCGGTTCGGTTATCTGCACGGATTTTTGCTTAAAAACGGATACGGGATCGGCAACAAAACGCACCTGTTTTTGTGCAAAAAGGAGGATGTGCCCAATATAGAAAAGTATATGGACAAAACCGGCAACCGTCTTCTGCGCTGGCTTACGGAGGTGGAGGGCTACAGGGCGGTCTCGCTTGAGGAAGCGGGCGAAGATGTGATAAGCGCGATCAGAAGTTCGGAGTCAGCCGGCAGGGAAGTACTGCGGATAACGCCGTATTTGGACGGGGAGAGGGACGACTTTCTGCCGTCCATGAGCTTTATAGCCCTGAAGGGCGGGAGTAGCGTCCCCGTAGCTCACTGTATAGTAACGGGGCCCTCTGCGTCCAGTTTGATTTTCAGCCAGATGCTTGTTGACGAAGCGTACAGGCATACGGGCGTGCAGCTGCTCCCGTTCATGATGGCCATGCGGCGCGTCATGGAGGGGGTGCGAGAGCGCAGGTACGAGCACGCGGCATACGCCGTAGTCGAAGATAACAGCGCGGCGCTGGCGGTCGTCAACAAGCTCATGAAAAAGATTACAAGCAGTCAGACGCTGCAATATAATTTTATAAAAAAGGTTAGTCATGGAACAACACATTGAAGAACTGAAAAGCCTCGATTTCTGTGCCGACGGCGCCCACAAAGACCGCTTGCGCGCGCGCCTTGGCGAGGCGTTTGCCAATGAGGCGCCTTCCGAGCTGACCGACGCCGAACTGACCTACGCCGCGGCTGCGCGGGGAATTCCCCAAAATAAACCTTTTGGCCCTGCGCCCGACATAGGGTAGCTTCGCGGGCGGCGTGTTCGAATTTTTTTCATCTTTTTATTGACATTCCCAAATTTTTTTATTATTTTATAAGCGGCGATAATAAAAATATCGGCGTAAACGGGAAAATTTTTCCGTCTTGACATATATATTATAGAATAAGGAGCTGTTCGGCGCGACCTCGGTTGAGCCAAACGGCTCCTTGTATTTTGGGGGGTTGTCACAAAAATTTATGACAATTAGGGAAATGCCACAGAAAGCTGATGTGATTGGTGCAATGGCCACGGCGGCCTGTGGTAATTGGTGATGAAATCATAAAAATTTATGGCAGTTACACAGAGGGATTACTGTTGATGAATAGCTCGATTGCCGCCGAAGGCGAATTCATGCGGATGTATGAGTTCTACTACGGCAAAATCTACAACTATGTGTTTTTCCGGCTCTTCGACCGGCAGGTCACGCAAGACCTGTTAAGCGACATATTTTTTAAGATTTTTGAGCACAGGGCCTCTTTCGACGCGAAAAAAGCGAAATTGTCCACGTGGATTTTCAATATCGCCAAAAATACCCTCACCGACTACTACCGCAAAAACGGGCGCGTTGCCGCGTTTACCTATATAGATGGGGAGGAGGCGGCCTGCGGCTGCCCAAACGCCGAAGAGATGTCTCTTGTGATGTGTGATAACAACTATATGGCCGAATGTTTAAGCAGGCTGCGCGAGGTTGACCGTACCGTTTTGTACCTGAAATATTTTTTGGACTTTGATTATAAGGATATAGCCGCGCATTTGGAAGTTTCCGAAAAAAACGCGAGTGTTTTGCTGACTCGCGCTGTGCGGCGGTTAAAAACCGTTTATGAAATGGAGGTGCAGGATGCAGTCTAACGTGTTCAGGAAAAACTCGATTGAGAGGCTGTCGTCGCCGGAACAGCTCAACGAGTGCATAATGCTGGTACAGCCGCGCATGTGGTACGTTCTGGCCGGATTTGTGGCCATAATGTGCGCAGCGGGGATTTGGGCGTTTACGGGGACGATCCCCGAACGGGCGGTGCTGAGGTGCGTGGTCGTCGCGGAGGCCGACGGGCTGAACCTTTACGCCTACGTCCCGTTCACCGTCTCCAAGCGCCTGACGGAGAGGATGGCGGTGGAAGTGTCGCCGGACTACGCCGTTCGCGAGGAGTTCGGGTTTATCCACGGCAATGTGGCCGGTATCGGCAGCCGCGTGGTTGGCGGTGAGCATTTGGAGCGGCGCTTCGGCAGCGTCTCGTTTGTGCGGGGGATTCTGCCGTCCGAGGCGGAGGGGAATTTTGTGGAGGTCAAGATCGCGCTTGAAAGGGACGGCGGCGGACTGAAGTGGTCCAATCCCAAGGGCGCGGATGTGACGTTGGAGAGCGGCGCGTTCTGCACGGGCGTTATTGTGATAAACGAGCGCAGGCCCATCGAACTGTTTATCCGTTAATATAATATAGAATGGGGTAAAACATAATATGTCAAAAATAGCTAAGGTACCGATGATTATGCAGATGGAGGCTCTGGAGTGCGGGGCGGCGTCTCTTTGCATGATACTGGCCTATTACAAAAAGTGGCTCCCGCTCGAAAAGGTGCGCTACGACTGCGGCGTCTCGCGTGACGGCAGCAACGCCGCCAATATTCTCAAGGCGGCAAGGAAATATGGTTTCACGGCAACCGGCGCGCGCATGGAACCCTCCGAATTACGGAAGAAGAATTTGCCCGCAATCATCCACTGGAACTTCAACCACTTCGTCGTGCTGAACGGCTTTACGAAAGACAAGGCCATAATCAACGACCCGGCGGCTGGGCTTGTTAAGATAGACTTCAAGGAGTTCGACAAGGCGTTTACCGGCATCGCCCTGTTTTTTGAGAAAACGGAAAACTTTGTGCCGGAGGGCAAGCCCAGGAGTATATGGGGTTTTGCGTTTAAGAAGCTGAAGGGCGCCGTGCCGTCGCTCCTGTTTGTGATGGTGGTGTGCGCGCTCGCCTCGCTTTCGGGCATGATGCCGCCGGTATTCTCGCGGGTATTCATGGACAGCATTTTGCTTGAGCAGAACTATATGTGGCTGCTCCCGCTTGTTGGCGCGATGGGGCTTATGATCCTCTTCCAGTTCCTTGTTATGGCCGTGAGGGAACTTAGCTGGTACCGTATAAGCGGGCGTTTCGCGATAAGCGCGAACGCGGAGTTTTTGTGGCACGTCCTGCGCCTGCCCATGACTTTCTTCTCGCAGCGCTGGGCCGGCGATATAGCGGTAAGGCAGGACTCAAACGGCAGAATCGTCTCGGCGCTGATACAGCAGACCGCGCCGCTGCTTGTCAACGTCGTATTCCTTATATTCTACATAGCGCTGATGTTCAACTACAGCCCGCTGCTTACGCTTGTGGTGATAGCCTCCGTAATTATCAACGCGGCCGCCGCGAAGTACCGCCTGTCGAAAATCCTCAACATGAGCAGGCAGGCGCAGCAGAGCGACGGCAAGCTGGCCGGCGTAACGATGGCCGGTATCGGGATGATAGAGACAATAAAAGCGTCCGGCGCGGAGAACGGTTTCTTCGGGCGCTTCGCCGGGTACTTCGCCACACGCCACAACGCGAACGTGCAGATAACGAGATTTACGGTTATTTTCGACACATTCGTAGAACTTTTGCAGCAGCTTACCACGATTGCTATCCTGATGACCGGCGTAAGCCAAATACTAAGCGGGAATTTCAGCATCGGCATACTCCTTGCGTTTCAGGGATTTTTGATGGCCGTAATGCTGCCGGTGCGCGAGCTGGTTCAGGCGTCGGCGGCGTTTGCCGGCCTGCGCGTGGAGATCGAGCGCGTGGAGGACGTTTTGAATTACAAGACCGACACCGATGGCGGCAGCAGCACCGCCGAACCGCTCGGCAAGCTCAGCGGGAAGATAGAAATCAAAAACGTCACTTTCGGCTACAGCCACCTGAGCCCTCCGCTTATCAGAGATTTTTCCATAACCATAGAGCCCGGCACAAGCGTTGCGTTTGTGGGCGGCAGCGGCTGCGGGAAATCCACGCTCGCCAAGTTGATTACGGGGCTTTACAAACCGTGGGAGGGCGAGATACTCTTCGACGGCAAGAAGCGCGAAGAGGTTGACGAATACAGCTTCAGAAGCTCGGTGACGATGGTGGATCAGGAGATATCCATATTCGAAGACACCATAGCCGAGAATATCCGCATGTGGGATAAGTCTATAGAGGACTTCGCGGTAATCATGGCGGCTAAGGACGCGGATATCCACGAGACGGTTGTGACGCGGCAGGGCGGGTACAACCACACCATTCTGGAGGGCGGCAAGAACTTTTCGGGCGGGCAGAAGCAGCGCTTAGAAATCGCCCGCGTGCTGGCGATAGAGCCGACCGTTATTGTGCTCGACGAGGCTACAAGCGCCCTCGACGCCAAGACGGAGGAAAAGGTTACTAAGAGTATAAGGAATATAGGCGCGTCCTGCATCATCATAGCCCACAGGCTTTCGACGATACGGGACTGCGAGCAGATTTTGGTGCTCGATAACGGGGTTGTGGCGGAGCGCGGCACGCACGACGAGCTGATGGCGCTGAACGGCAAATACACAGAACTGATTACAACGGAATAGGGGCTATATATATGAATATATTTACAGAGCAAATTAACGCGCGCGCGCAAAACGACACCGAAATGTTCGGCGGCGCGTTCGTTACGCTGGCGTCGGTTCTCGACAGGGAGTTATTGAGGGAAGACGGCGTATCGGCGCTCGACAGCGCTCTCGCGCGGGCGCTTGGGTCAATCGGCCTTACGGCGCCCAAAGTCCCCGATGAGATAACGGGCGCGGACGAGCGCGTAGAATACGTGCTGCGGGCGACGGGCGCGTCGCAGCGGCGGGTAGAGCTTAAGAGCGGCTGGTGGCGCAGTGCGGGCGGAAGCATGCTTGGCAGCACGGTTGACGGGGATATCATCGCTATTGTAGAAACCGGCATGGCGGGGTACCACTACATCGGCAGTTCGGGGCAGGCGGTTAAGATCAACAAAAAAACCGCGAAGAACATAAACACCGACGCGTTTTACTTCTACCGCCCGTTCCCCGCAAAGAAGATGGCCCTGCGGGATCTGGCGCTCTTCATGTTTAAATGCGTTACACCAAGAGATATCGCGTTCATCCTTGCCGCGTCCGCTTTGGTTGTCGCCGTCGGGATGCTCATGCCGTTCTTTACCAAGCAGATATTCGATACGGTGATACCTGCCGGCGTAAAGGAGAATATTTTACCGATGACCGCGCTCCTTGTGGGCGTCGCCACAGGCGGCGCGATGTTCTTTTTGACGCGCGGGGTGCTGCTTGCCAGATTCAAGGACAGGCTGAGCCTGACGGTTCAGTCCGCTACGATAAGCCGCCTCTTCTCCCTGCCCGCCGGTTTTTTCAAGGATTACTCGGCGGGAGAGCTGGGGCGCAGGGCTATGAGCATAAACATCTTTATGGAAACCATGTCGTCAACTGTTTTGACGATAGGGCTTACGGCCGTATTTTCTTTTGCGTTTATCTTTCAGATGATGCACTACACGCCGTCGCTTGCGCTGCCGGGCGCTCTTACGTCGCTTGCGGTCCTTGCGTTTATGGTACTCATTGGCGTTAAAAGGTACGGCATATCGCGCCGGGTAATGAAAATAGGCGCGAAGCTGTCTGGCATTCAGTTCATGCTCTTCTCCGGCGTCCAGAAAATCAAACTCGCGGGCGCGGAAAAGCGCGCTTTCTCGAAGTGGGCCGATATGTACTCCGAATCGGCGGCGCTCGAATACACGCCGCCCATGATCCTCCGCCTTGGAGACGTTATCGCCGTCACGGTATCGCTTTTGGGCAGTTTGGCGATCTACTATGTCGCCGGAGCGACGCACGTTTCGCCCGCCGACTACATGGCGTTCTTTGTGGCGTTCAGCTCGGTAAACAACGCGGTGCTGGCCCTCGGCGCGATTGTCATGATGGCGGCCACCGTCGGGCCGGCCTTAGAGATGGTCAAGCCGATTTTGGAAGCCGTGCCGGAGAAGAGCGATGCCAGAAAAATTGTAAATTCGCTCTCCGGCGGCATAGAGATAAACGGTTTGACGTTCCGCTACATTAAGGATGGCAAGCCCGTGCTCGACGACTTCTCGCTCAAAATAAGAAGCGGTGAGTACGTGGCCATAGTGGGCAAGACCGGCTGCGGCAAGTCAACGCTGCTAAGACTGCTTCTGGGCTTCGAAGAGCCGGAGTCCGGCGCGATCTACTACGACGGGCAGGACCTCAAGAGCCTCGACCTGACGTCTGTCAGGCAGTGCATAGGCGTCTGCCTGCAAAACGGCCAGATGTTCGCCGGCGACATATTCTCAAACATAATAATCACCGCGCCCCACAAAACGCTCGACGACGCCTGGGCCGCCGCCGAAATGGCCGGCCTCGACAAGGACATAAAAAATATGCCGATGGGCATGCACACGATGATAGCGGAAGGCGGCGGGGGAGTGTCGGGAGGCCAGAAACAGAGAATGCTTATCGCGCGCGCGCTCGTCAAAAAGCCCAAAATCATGTTCTTCGACGAGGCGACATCCGCGCTCGATAACATTACGCAGAAGCACATATCCGACAATATCTCGTCATTGAAATGTACGCGGATAGTAATAGCGCACCGCCTCTCAACAATAAAACAAGCCACGCGCATCATAGTGCTTGACGGCGGGAAAATAGTTGAGGACGGGAGTTATGACGCGTTGATGGAAAAACAGGGCGTCTTTTATGAATTGGCGAAACGGCAGATAATTTAACGGAGGGATTATGCGTAAAAAATTCGGTGCGAGATGGTTGGCGGTGTTGATATCGGCAATTCCGGTGATTGCCCAAACAGGGCCATTGACGCTTGAGGAGTGCGTGGCAATGGCGCTTAAGTCCAGCCCGCTCATAGAGGCTGCCAAAGAGAAGCTCGGTGAGTTTGACGCCGCAGTTGACGAGGCGTCCGCCGCGCGCAAGCCGAGTTTTGCCGCGCAGGCGTCGTATACGCGGGTTATACCCACGCCGGAGACGTCTATACCTGTCGACCTTGACCCCGCTACCTATCAGGTTATCTCGAACGGCTACAGGCTTGGGCCCGACAGGTTCAACGTCAGCCTTACGGCGACGCAGCCGCTATATGACGGCGGCAGGATAAAGAACGCGGTAAAAATTCCGCAGCACGGCCGTGCCGCCGCCGAGTGGCAGCGGATGTCTGTTATCCGCGAGATCAGGCGTGATGTTACAAAAGCGTACTATCAGGCTCTTGTCGCCAACAAAAACGTCGCCGCGCTCGATTCGGCCATTGCGCTTGTGGAGGAGATGCTGCAGGATCTGAGCAATGCCGTTAAGGGCGGCGTACGCAACGAGCACGAACGTTTACAGGCGCAGATGCAGCTGGCGAACCAGAAATTAACACGTCAGCAGGCCGCTACTAACTCGCTTATGGCACATAACTATCTGGCCGCGTTGACGGGAATACCCGCCGGTACGCGGATTACATTGGTTGACGAACTGCGCCCGCCGGAATCGTTTACCGCTCCGCAGCTACAGGCTTTGCAGGCGCAGGCAAGGGAGGCGTCTACCGACATAAAGTCGCTCTTGGAGCAGATCAAGCTTATAGAGACGTCCATGCTTATTACCGGTGCGGCAAACCGGCCAGCTGTTTACGCGGCGGCGGGTTACTCGGGAAGCGGCGCTACCGACGGCGAACTCAAAGAATCAGGCAAATGGACCAACGACGGTACGCTGTCGCTGGTAGCTCAGTGGAATATTTATGACTTCGGATCGGCAGACAGCAAAAAGAGGCAGTCGCGGTCGCAGATGAGGCAGCTTGAGCTGACGATGGACAACATCCGTGTCAATCTCGACATGATGGTAGAGAACAACGCGGCGCTCTTGCAGGACGCGTTCGAAAGCATAGAGGCCGGAAAGAGTAACATAGAGCAGACGAAGCGGTCGTATGAGATACTGCACGGTATTTTTAATGAGGGGATGCTGCTGCCCAGCGAACTGCTGAACGCGCAGAGCCTGACGCTGCAGGCCGAGATGTCGTACTACGAAGCGCTGAGTAATTTCTATACGGCGCAGGCGGAACTGGATTATTTAGTGAATGTTGAAAATTGAGGCCGGGCGTTGATGTTGTGATATCAATGGCGGCAATTAATAATTATTTTGGGAAACCGATCCCGTGAAAGGATGTTTGACAGTATGCTGACGCGAAAGCTAAAAAAGACGTTGTTTATGATGTGTGTTACGGCCCTGATATTTGCAGCCGGATCCGGCTGTAACAAGAAGAAAGAGGAGGCGGCGGAGGCCGCGCCTGCGGAGAAGGTTCTCCTTCCTGTAAAGGGGGCCGTGGCGGTTAAGCGCGATATCAGCCGGACGCTCAACTTTTCGGGCAACATAGACGCGACAAGGCGCACCGCCATAGCGCCGGCCTCCGCCGCTATCGGCAGCCGCGTGGAGCGCATATTTGTGAAGGAGGGCGACGCGGTACGCGAAGGCCAGATTCTCGTCAGGATGGAAGATTTTCAATTGCAGCAGTCCCAGACGCAGCTAACGCAGCTTGAGGCTGATTACCAGCGCATGTCGCAGCTGCGCGGCAAGGGCGTTACCCAGCAGCAGTATGAGCAGGTCAAAACGTCGTACGACGCCGCGAAAGTAGGGCATGAGCAGCTCAAAAGGTCCATAGAGCTGCGAGCGCCGTTTTCCGGCACGGTTATCGGCAGGTACCTTAATGACGGCGAGGTTTACATGGGCGCGCCGGGGCATGACGGCGCTATAGGCATTCTGTCAATCGCGCAGCTCGGCAGCATGACAATCGAACTGATGGTCTCCGAACAGGATTTCGTGCAGCTGCGCATGGGGCAGGACGCGCAGGTCAAATTAGACGTTTTCCCCGACACGGCCTTTGCGGGAAGAATATCGGCCATAAGCCCGGCGCTCAACCGCCAGAGCAGAACGGCCAACGCGGGAATTGAAATAAGCAATGCCGGGAACAAGTTAAGGCCTGGAATGTTTGCGAGGGTCGAGATCGCTACGCAGACATTGAAGAACGTTCTCGCCGTACCATCCTCGGCGCTTGTCGTTCGCGGCAACGAGGTATTTGTCTTTACCGTGGAAGAACAGCCGGCGCCGTTTGTAACTACGCCCAAACTCGTAAGGGTCAAAACCGGTATGCTGACTCTCCAGTACGCGCAGATATTGGAGGGCCTTGAGGAGAACGCGGCAGTGCTGACGGAAAATAACGCGAGCCTGACCGAAGAAACGGAAATCAGGGTTACCCATATATCAAACGGAGCTTCCAATTGAGCTTGCCAAAATTTTCTGTAAACCGCCGTGTAACGGTCAGCATGCTGATACTTATCCTCGTGCTCTTCGGTGTGTTTTCGTTTACGCGCCTTGGCTTAGATATGATGCCGGAGATAGAGTATCCGACGCTTGTGGTTATTACCACCTATCCCGGCGCGTCGGCTGAGGATGTCGAGCGTCTGATTACGGTGCCGGTTGAAGGCGCGGTTTCCGCGATCAAGGGGATAGAGAAGATGACTTCTACTTCCTACGAGAGCCAGTCGGCAGTTACGGTCAATTTCAAATGGGGCGCGGATCTCAACCTTGCCGCGCAGGACATACGCGAAAACCTCGACCGCGCAAGGGGGCTATTGCCCGCCGACATTTCCGATCCTGTGATACACAAGTTCGATATGTCGCAAATGCCCATTCTCATGTACGGCGTTTCGGGAATGGACAGCCCTATGGAGCTTCAGAAGTTTTTGCGCGACGTTATCGCTCCGCGTGTTGAGGGCTTGGAGGGCGTTGCGACCATGCGGGCTGTGGGCGGGCCTGAGCGCGAGATAAACGTATTCCTCAACAAAACCCGCCTCGACCAGTACGGAATAGGCCCGGAGGCGGTGGTAAACGCGCTGGCACAGGCGAACGTAAACATACCGAACGGCTATTTGAACGTAGGCCGCCGCGAGTTTTTGGTACGCACCGTAGGCGAGTTTAATGACCTGAACACCATAGCCGGCACAATTATCGCCGTGCCGGGCGGAACGCCTGTTCGTATCAGCGACGTGGGGCGTGTTGCGGACACGGAGAGGGATGTGCGCAACTACGTACGCCTGAACGGCAAGGACGCCGTCTTGATGCAGGTTACAAAACAGAGCGGCGCGAATACGCTTGAAACGGTGAGGAAAGTCAGAGAGCTGCTTGAAAAACTGAAGACCGGAGTCGCGGCCAATATTGAGTTCATACCGATCTCCGATCAGGGCGAAGCAGTAGAGAACGTGACGAACGACGCGACCGGGTCAGCCCTTGTCGGGGCGATTCTCGCGGTGCTGATACTCTGGGCGTTCTTGAGAAACTGGCGTCCAACATTTGTTATCGCGCTCGCGATACCAATCTCTATCATTACCACGTTCATCGGGCTTTACGCGTTTGGCTATACGCTTAACATGATAACGATAGCCGGATTCGCGCTGGCGGCCGGGATGCTTATTGACAACTCGGTAGTCGTGATTGAAAACATATACCGGCATCTCGAAAGCGGAGAGCACAGAAACGATGCCGCCATCAAAGGGGCGCAGGAGGTAGGGCTTGCGATATCGGCCTCTACGCTTACTACGATTGCGGTTTTTGTCCCGCTGTCGCTTGCCGGCGGTTTCGCCGGTAAAATAGCGCAGCCGCTTGCGCTCACGGTAAGCGCCGGTTTGGCCGCGTCGCTGCTGGTCGCCATAACAATAGTCCCGATGTTCGCGTCGGTAATTTTCAAAAAGCGCGCCGGCAAGAATCTGTCTGCGGAAGCAAGCGGCGGCAAACTCTTTCGCGGCCTGCAAAATGGTTACGGCGGAATGCTGGGCTGGGCGCTGAAACACCGCGTTATCGTGGTACTCTTCACGCTGTGCGTCTTCGGTTCATCCATGTACGGAATGACCCTTCTTGGCGCGGAGTTCATGCCGGAGGGCGACAGCGGCGAGGGTTCTGTCAGTATCAAGATGCCAATAGGCGCGAATCTGGCGGAAACCAACAGTTTCGTACGCGTTATCGAAGAGAAGATCATTTCCATACCGGAAGTAAAGAATGTCTGCCTATTGATCGGCGGTATCGGCGGAGGCGGCGACGTTGGCGAGGCGCAAATATACTTCAAACTTAATCCGCTTGACGAACGCGGGCGCACAACGAAGCAGGTTGTTGAAGAGATACGTCAATCGATGCCCAAAGTGTATGACATCGCGATAAGTTTTCCGGGGGCAGGGGGGGGCGGCGGCAGCGGTGCCCCTATAGAGATAAAATTCTTTGGCAGCGACCTCAGGGCGCTTGAGGTTTACGCCAACAGCGCGAAAGCCATTATAGGCAAGTTTGAGGGGCTGCGCGACGTAAGCGTCTCCGCGAGCGAAGGCAAACCGGAACTGCGGATTATCCCCGACCGCGACAAGGCCGCCATGATGGGCTTTACGGTGAGCGACGTCGGGCTCGGTATCATGTACGCGAATATGGGGGTCGTGGCGACCAAATACAGAAGCGGGGGAGAGGAACTTGACGTGCGTGTAAGGCTTGAAGAGCAGGGCCGCGCGACGCTGGAGGAGTTTACATCCATACCGCTGATATCCAGATCCGGCATATCTACGCCCATAATGAATATAGGCCGGATAGTGCCGAAGCGCGGGCCGGTCTCCATATACAGAGAGGAGCGCGTGCCATCCGTGTCGGTCAGCGCGAAAATTGCCGGGCGCGACATACAGGGGGAGATGACGAAAATTCAGGCGGCGCTAAAAGAGATGGAAGCCGCGATGCCCGACGGATACCGCATCGACTACGGCGGATCGTACGGGGAGATGCAGGATACGTTTATGAATATGATGATTGCCATAATTGTTGCCGTCCTTCTGATTTATATGATTATGGCGGCGCAGTTCGAGAGTTTCACGCAGCCGCTTATAGTGATGTTTACCGTACCGCTCGCGTTTATAGGCGTGGTAACAGGGTTAATGGTAATGGGCCACCCGCTCTCGGTACCGGTGTTCATGGGTATAATAGTGCTGGTAGGCATAGTGCTGAACAACGGCATAGTGATGATCGATTGCGTGAACAGGCTCCGCGCGGATGGTCTCGGAATGAAGGAGGCGCTGATACAGGGCGCCTGCACAAGGCTCAGGCCGATATTGATAACCTCGGTAACAACGATCGCCGCCCTGCTGCCGATGACGCTCTCGCAGGGTCAGGGCTCGGAGATGCAAAGCCCGCTGGGTACCGCGGTAGCTTTCGGCCTCGCGTCTTCAACGCTGCTGACGCTCTTTGTAGTACCGGTCTTCTACAGCATAATAGCCGGAATTGCAAGTTGGGCTGCCCGTATCTTAGCGAAAATAGTTTTAGGTGAGGATACAGCGCAAGCGTGATGTATAAAAATAAATCTTAAAAGAAAGGCATTACCATGGAAATAGTGAAATCGCAAAGCAACAACAAAACAGTATTTACGCTGACCGGCCGTCTCGACACCACCACCGCGCCGCAGCTTCAGGAGACGCTGCTCCCGGCCTTTGAAGGCGGGGCGCATGTGGAATTGGACTTCGCCGCTCTGGCCTACGTCTCTTCGGCGGGCCTGCGTGTGCTGCTTCTGGGGGAGAAGGCCGCCAAGTCGAAAGGCGGTGTATTCTCTCTTGTCAATGTGTCGGACGAGATCAAGGAAGTTTTTGAGATGACCGGCTTTACGGATATCCTGAAGATAGCCTGACGTGACGGTATGATAATACTCGAAAAAGAACTGTGCCTGAAAGATGAGGCGGCTATAGACGAGGCGTCTGAGCAGCTGGCCCAGATGCTCGGCAATGAGGGGGTCGACCGCAGGCAGGTAATGCGGATAAGGCTCTCTGCCGAAGAGGTATTCCTCCGGTGGCGCGATACCGGCGCTGCTGGGGTGTGTACCGTATATATAGAAAAAAAATTCGGCGGTATTCAACTTGAAATCGTGAAAGAGGGCGCTTACAACGACCCGTTCGACGCCAGGTACGACGCGGATACGTTCAGCAGGAACCTGATGGCGAATCTCGGCGTGGCGTTCAAATTCAACTACTGGCGAAATTACAATTCGGTATCGCTGCTAATCAAGAAGAAACAGGCGGGGCTGCTGGTCCCTCTTATAGGCGCTATTGCTCTGGCGGTTGCGCTTGGAATGTTTTTGAACAGTGTATTCCCGCAGGCGGCACTAAGTTTACAGGATAGTGTGCTGACACCGCTGTTTGACTGTTTTGTCGGCCTTCTGACAGCCATTGTAGGTCCGGCCATGTTTTTGTCTGTGCTTTGCGGCCTCTGCAGCGTGGGCGATACGGCTATGCTCGGCAAAATGGGCAAGGCGCTCTTCGGCAGGCTCTTGCTGATGAATTTTTTCTCGGCGGTGGTTGTGGGGATAATCATGTTCTTCACTATTACACTTTCACCCATAGAAAGCGCTGGGAATACCGGCCAGGCCGCGGCCATACTCGGCATACTGCTCGGCATTGTGCCGTCGAACTTCGTAAACGCGTTCCTGTCTGGAAACGCGCTGCAAATAATTTTTATGGCGCTGGCCGCCGGAACTGTGCTCATGATGCTGCGCACGGCGACCTACAATCTGATGACCGTGGTGGAGCAGTGCAACAGCGTATTTCAAACGGTATTAGAGGTTGTGAGCGCAGTCATACCGTTCTTTGTATTCATCAACGTGCTGAGGCTTGTGCTGTCAAACGAGATATTCAAGTTCGGCGGCATCTGGTGGCTGTTCGCGGTGTTTTTCGGGGCCATTGCAGTTTGGGCTGTATTGCAAATTATCGAGATAACGCTCAGGGAAAGGGTATCGCCGTTAATGGTGTTCAGGAAAATGTCGGCCACTTTCCTGATAAACATCACTACGGCATCGAGCGCCACTTCGTTTCCGGCGAGCCTTGAGTGCTGCGAAAAAAAATTCGGCATACATAAGAAATTAGTCAAGATCGGCCTGCCGCTCGGCACGGTTATATTCAAGCCCGCTACGGTCGTCTATTTCAGCGCGCTCTCAATCTTTTGCGCCGGCATTTATGATGTACCCATAACGCTGGCAAGCTTTATTACGGTGCTTGTCGTTTCGATTATATTGTCTATAGCCGTACCGCCGGTTGTGGGCGGTAACCTGACCTGCTACACGCTGTTATTCTTACAGCTCGGTATTCCGCTCGAAGCGCTTTCCGTGGCGATAGCGGTAGACGTGGTGTTAGATTTCTTTGTGACTTCGTTTGACATATCGCTTTTGCAGACGCAGCTGCTCCACGCCTCGCACAAGATGGGGCTTTTAGATAACAAAGTGCTGAAGAAGGTGTGCTGATGAATACGTTTGAGCGCATGGAATCCGAAGTCCGCTCCTGTTGCAGGAGCTTCCCCGCAGTCTTTAAGAGGGCGGAGGGTTCGTTTATGTGTAATGAGGGCGGCGTTTATCGGCGGGCTGGAAATAATAAAAGACTCAATATTTTATTAGGGGGATAATGTTATGAAAAAAAGAGGCATCAAACACAAAATTCTGTTTATCGTGCTTGGAATGTCCATTCTGTCACTTACCGCGTTTTGCGCTGCGGCGTTGTGGGGCCTGTTCAGCATACGTACGCAGATGCAGCTCTCAAGCGCGCGGCTCGGCGAGTTTGCTGCAAAAAACAGCAGTCTTTTCCTGGAACGCGAGGCCGTCGACAAGTTAGAGGCCAAAACCAAAGACCAGTCGCATATTATTAACGAACGGCTGTTGAATATCGCGAAAAAGGCCGCCTATTTATCGAATTACACCACTAACCTTTACAATAACGCCGCAAACCTTCGGCCAATGCCCATTCCCTACCCATCATCGAAAAACAAAGGTACGCTGACAATGCAGCTGCAAAGCGCTGGCGGCAGGGCGGATTACCCCAATATCAAAAGGGAGGCCGGTCTCCTCGGCAACATAACGTCGGCCTACACGAGCAACATCGGGGATATGGACGCCACCACGGCGGTCTATTTGGGCACAGAGTCGGGTTTCGCGATAATCTACGATTCGTTCTCGGATGATGAAAGTCATGTGTTCGATCCGCGCGGCCGCCCCTGGTATATCGGCGCGAAGAAACGCGGCGATACCTTCTGGACCTATCCGTATGTTGACGTGGCGAGCGGGCAGCTCACGATTACATGCTCGCACCCGTTTAACGGAGCGGACGGCAAGTTTGCGGGCGTCACGGGAATGGATGTAGTAATAGACGACTTGAATAACGAAATTATCAATATTAAGGCAGGAGAGAACGGCTACGCGTTTGTAATTGACGCGGAGGGAGTAATAATATCATCGAAAGAGCTTAAGAAGAATGAGGACGGCTCCTATGAGAAGAGAAACGCTTTCGTGGAAAACTATCCGGAGTACAACGGCATAATAAGGAAAATGGCCGCCGGGGAAGCGGGTGTGGAAAGGACAGCTCTCGACGGCAGTGAAATATTTATGGCATACTCGCACATCCCCGCCACAAACTGGAGTTTGGCGATAGTGCTGCCCGTATCTGAGATAATGGGATTTGTCGCCGAAAACACCAGCGCCATAGAGAGTATGACGCAGGAGACGCTGGATGTTGTGAACTCTACGATAGGCGTTACGCTTACGGCTTTCATACTTGTATTTGCGGCTGCCCTGTTCGTTATTATTTCTCTCTCCGGCAAGCTGTCGGATAAGATCACAAGGCCCATCGTTACGTTGAAAGAGTGCCTCAGGCGTATCGCCGGCGGCGAATTGGAAACAAGAATCGAACTCAAAACAGGCGACGAAATTGAAGAGCTGGGAATGTCGGTCAACAAGATGGCTGTTGACCTGCGGGCATACATCGCCAACCTGCAAAAGGTTACGGCCGACAAGGAGCGCATAGGCGCGGAGTTAGACGTAGCCACAAAAATACAGGCGAGTATGCTGCCATGCCTCTTTCCGGCGTTTCCCGCCCGCGAGGAGTTCGACATATACGCATCGATGCAGCCGGCCAAGGAGGTGGGCGGGGATTTTTACGACTTCTTCCTCGTTGACGAAAAAACGCTTGCCGTCGTGATGGCGGATGTGTCGGGCAAGGGCGTACCGGCCGCGCTCTTTATGGTTATCGCCAAAACGCTCATCAAGAACAACGCGCAGTACGGCAAAAGCCCCAGGGAGGTCTTTGAGATAGTAAACAACCTGCTGTGCGAGAACAACGACGCCGGGATGTTCGTCACCGCGTTTATGGGTTACTTAGATATCAATACCGGGAAATTTACGTTTGTCAACGCCGGCCACAACCCGCCGCTCAAACGCGCCGGAGACGGTAAGTATGAGTTCCTCAAAACAAAGCGCGGTCTTGTCCTGGCAGGCATGGACGGTATGTCATATAAGCAGGACGAAATCACGCTGCAAAACGGGGACGAACTGTTTTTATATACCGACGGCGTGACCGAGGCGATGAATAATGAGCACAAACTGTTCGGCGATCCGCTTCTGGTCGAATCGGCCAATAAGTACCCCGGCCTGCCGCTTAAGGAGTTCACGATATCAATAAAGCGCGAGATAGACAAGTTCGCAGAGGGTGCCGAGCAGGCGGATGATATTACCATGCTGGCGCTGCGCTATCATGGAACAGATATGAAAGGGGAAAGCAATGGATGAGCTTTTGATTGACGCAAAGCTGGAAAATCTCGACGCGGTATTGGACTTTATTGCAGAGAGACTGGATGCCGTGCAATGCCCGGTGAAACAGCAGATGCGGATCGCTATCGTCGTAGAGGAGGTCTACGTAAATATCGCGCGCTACGCCTACGCTTTCGGCACCGGGCCCGCGGTGGTACGCGCGGCGGCCTTGGCAAACGACCTTACAATAGAGTTCGAGGATGAGGGAAAACCGTATAACCCGTTAGAAAGGGAGGACCCGGATATCACTCTCCCGGCGGAGGAGCGTAAAATCGGAGGCCTTGGTATTTACATGGTCAAACACATGATGGATACTGTGGAGTACAGGCGCGAGAGGAACAGGAATATATTGACGATAAGAAAAAAATTAGTATAGCGGTTGAGTGATTATAGCCGTTCCAGATACCCGGCGTTCTATTTTGTAAATGCCTGTATCCTCAATTTTCAAAGCGGTCTCGGCCGTTAGTACAACCCGCTTGACAGATAGCGGTCGATCCGCCTTTTGTATTTCGTAGAGTTCAGTTTCCCAGCATCAGCGTTTTTATTTTGTTGTGTATATCGGTGTTGTCCATCTTTCCGCTGAAGAGTTCGCTGCCGGGACCTATTGCGAATATGGGTACGTGTTCTGCGGTGTGGTCTTGTGAGGACCACAGTACGAGTGGGCCGTCTTCGTTTGCCGACAGTGCGGCGCCGCCGGTTTCGTGGTCGGCGGTTACGATGATAAGGGTTTCGCCGGGTCGGTTTTGGTAGAATTCCAGCGCGGCCTGTACGGCTTGTGAGAGGTCTATCACTTCGTAGACCATCATCGGGGTGTCGTTTCCATGCGAGGCCCAGTCTATTTGGCCGCCTTCGATCATGAAGAAGAACCCGTTCGGGTTGTCGAGGAGTGCGATCCCTGTTTTTGTGAAGTCGGCGAGGGTCCATCCGTCGGCCTCGCCTGTGCGGTCTGTCATTGGTGTCAGCGAGTTTTGTCTGAGTCCGGTGTCTTGCGCCATCAGGATTTTTTGGGGCATTGGCGTTTGCGCGAGTTCTTCTTTTGTTCGGATGACGGCGTATCCCGCGCTGAGGATTTGGTTGTATATGTTTTCCTCCGGTTCATCCCCGTTTGCGCCTGTTTGGTGCGAGATTCCGGAACCGGCGAAAAAGTGGAACCCGGTTGGCGCTATTTGCAGGGCTATGTGGTAGTAGTTGCGGCGGTCGGCCTCTACGGCGTAGAAGGCGGCCGGGGTGGCGTGATTGATTGTAACCGTTGTGGCGATCCCGATTTTGTACCCGGCGTCTTTCAGGTCGTAGGTTATGGGGCGCAGTGTGTTTCCCTGAGGGTCTATGTTCAGGGTTTCGTTGTTTACCTTTACTCCGGTGGCCATGGCGGTGGCTGATGCCGCAGAGCATGTTATGTACGAGTTTGCCGAGTGGGTGGTGACAAGGCCAATTACCGGGAAATCCGTGAATGACAGGCTGACGCTACCGATCAGGCCCTCCTGGGCGGCCAGATGCGCCTCCGCCGCCGCGATGTGGGCGAGGCCCATGCCGTCGCCGATAAAGAGGAATACGTATTTTATGGCGCTTGTGTCTGTTGTTGAATCTTCTGTTGCTGGTTCAGTAGGCAGCAGGGTTGTTTCGCGTTCGGTGCAGAAAAGCGTAAAAAGGGCTGCTGCGGCCAGCGTCAGAGTAAGGATTCGCGTTTTTGTTGATTTTTTCACGGTGCGCTCTTTTTGTGAAATTCCATATCATAATATAATACTTGGTGTGCGCGGGGGGTGACATTTATAAATTACGCGGCTGCGGCTCAAAAATTTTTTTTAAGATATTGTATTTCCGTACAATTTTGGTTATATTATAATAGTACTATATTTATGATAGGCACCCCCCCGCCGGAGCCTTGTGCAGTTGTATCCGATGCCCGTCATTCACCTTAAACTTAAAGGATGGCGCGTTATGTTGACGAAGAGGCTCGTTGCCGCGATGGCGGTATTGGCGGTGTCGCTGCCCGTTTTGGCGCAGCAGAGGTTCAATTCGGAGGTTGAGAATGTTGGGGCGGGGTGCCCGGTAACCCTGCCGGGGTCTTTCACCACGGCCAACGCGAGGCTGCCGGACCCGTTTTTGAGGTTGGACGGGACGAGGATAGCCGACAGGGGCGATTGGTGGTGCCGCCGGCAGGAGATCCTGAAACTGGTGGAGCGCACGGTCTACGGCGAGAAACCGCCCAAACCGGCCTCTGTAACCGGGACGGTGTCGCGGACGAGCATTTCGGTTAATGTTGCCGAGGGTGGCAGGAGCGGCTCGTTTTCGGTGACGGTCTCCATGCCGTCCACAGGGACGGCGCCATATCCGGCGGTGATAAGGTACGGCAACTCCGGGGCGGACGCGAGCGTTATAACCGGGCAGGGCGTTGCGGTCATAAATTATACGCCTACCACCGTGGGCGCGGAGTCGGGCGGCAACCGCAGCAACAAATCCGGGGTGTTCTATACGGTATACGGTTCGAACCACAAGGCCGGGACGCTCGTAGCGTGGGCGTGGGGCGTCAGCAGGATTATTGACGTTATTGAGGCTGATCCCAACAAACTGCTTGATCCCACGGCTATCGGGGTTACCGGATGTTCGCGTTACGGCAAAGGCCCGCTCGCGGCTGGGGCGCTTGATCAGCGTATAGCCCTCACCATGCCTATGGAATCGGGTACCGGCGGTACGAACATCATGCGCGGCGCCTATGCCGACCGCGACCAGAGCGGCGGGTCCAACGGGGCGCAGTCGCCGAGTTCCGCTTACAACGAGCAGCCCTGGCTGGGGGATGATTTCAGCGCGTTCATGAACAATCCGAACAACCTGCCTGTGGATATGCACGAGGTGGTGGCTATGGTCGCACCCCGCGGATTTCTCGTATTGGACAAGACCGCAGCGTCCGCCGGGCAGTGGCTGAACATCCCGTCGTCGCATGCGTCGGTGCTGGCGGGGGCAGAGGTATACAAGGCGCTGGGCGTTGGCGGCAATCTACAGTACATAAATACGCCGACCGCTTCCCACTGCGCCTGGGACGCCAGCGTCTACAATTCGCGCGTACAGGATTTTATACAGAAATTTTTGTTGAGGACAACGCCGGCGGACGGCGCAGAGCCGCTCTTTACCGCCACGGCCCCGCCCAATATGTCGAACTGGATAAACTGGACGACCCCGGCGCTCTCCGGCGATCTTGGCGTTGGCGGCGGGACGGTTTCGGGATTCACCCTTGCGTCGTCGTCATCACCCGCAATGGGCGGCACGGTCAATCGCACGCCGCCGCCGGACAACGGGCGGTACGATGAGGGCGCGGAGGTTACGGTTACAGCGGTTGCGGCTGACGGGTGGAGGTTTGACGGCTGGGACGGCGACGCTGCCGGAGCGAGCGTATCTGCAACGGTGACGATGGATAAGAACAAGAGCGTAATAGCGAAGTTCTCGCCGACTGCCGACGGTACGGAGAACCTCATTAAAAACGGGAATTTTGCCAACACGCAGAACTGGACGCTGAACACGTGGCAGAGTTCTGCGGCTACCTTCGCGGTGTCCGGCGGGAACGCCAACATTACGGGGATCACTATGCCCAGCGGTACGGACGCCGCCGCGCACAGCCTCCAGCTTGTGCAGAACGGCATCCCGCTAACGCAGGGCATGAGGTACCGCCTGACGTTCGACGCATCGGCAGCGGCGGCGAGGGGTATAAGCGTATATATGCAGATGGACGGCGCGCCGTATACATCGTACCTGACAAAAGAGGTCAATCTGGCAGCCGACAGGGCCTCGTTCACGTACGAGTTCGAGATGGCGGCGACGGACGACAACGCGAGGATAGCGTTCAACTTCGGCGGCGCGGTTCCGAACGTCAGCCTGAGCAATGTTAAACTGATTTATATCGCGAGCGGGTCGACATCGGTACAGGGCGGCAGGAATGTATCATCCGCGGGGATAAAACGCCCTTCGGCCCTGCGGGCGATGCCGCTGTCAAACGGCGCGGTCAACGTAGCGTTCAGGGCGTCAAATACCGGGGTGACGACGATAAGGCTGTATGATGTGAAGGGGAAGTTGATATCATCAGAAAAATTGCAAACCGTATCGGGCGCAAACTATTCCCACACATTTAACCCCGGCAGGCTGCCGAATGGGGTTTATGTTGTGGGGATACGCAATAACGGAAAGGTCGAGCAGGCCAGAGTTGTAGTACCGAAGTGATATTAACAGATTTATTACAAATATAACCTTCAGGAGGTATTATGAAAAGAATTACAAAAGCGTTGTGTATGGTGGCGGTTGGCTGTTCGTTGGCTTTTGCCCAGACCGAATGGACTACCAGCAGAACAGGAACACACAACGGCTACGATTATGAGCTTTGGAGTGAAAATAACGCGGGTACGTCTAAAATGACGCTTACGGGAGATAATGGCTCCGGCGCAAATGCGAAAGGCGGAACGTTTACGGCTCAATGGAGTAATACGCTTAATGTCCTTTTCCGTTCCGGCAAGAAATACTCCGGCACACAGGGTACTTCCGGTCAAACTCATAAGCAAATCGGCAATATGAGCATTGATTTCGACGCGACATGGTCTTCCCCCGACAATGTGAAAATGCTTGGCGTATATGGCTGGGCGTTTTACGCACAGGGAAGCATACCGACAAGAGATGAAAATAATACAAGCAGGAGTTTCTCCAATCAAATAGAATATTACATTATTCAAGACCGGGGCAGCTATAACGCGGCTACGGGGGGAGACACCAGGTCCACGGTTAAGGGTGAAGCTACTATTGACGGTATTTTATATGAATTCAGAGTATGCGACAGAATAGGCAGGCACTCATTGCAGGGATCCAACACTAACTTTAAGCAATATTTCAGTGTTCCGAAAAGCACCGGCAGCCACAGAACAAAGGGTGTAATCTCTGTTTCCAAGCACTTTGAAGAGTGGGAAAAAGCCGGTATGCTGATGGACGGCCCTTTCTATGAAGTAGCGTTAAAGGTTGAATCATATTCCACAAGCGGAGCGAGCGGCTCGGCGACGGTAACGAAAAATCTTTTGACTGTTGGCGGCACCGTCAATCCCAATAACTTCGCCCTGACAACCAACGTAACTCCGTCGGGGGCGGGTACTGTAACGAGGAATCCGAATGCGGCGAGCTACGCCCCCGGTACAAACGTGCAGCTGACCGCGGCGGCGGAGCCGGGTTGGACGTTTACCGGCTGGAGCGGCGGTGCCACGGGTACGGGAACGACGGTTTCGGTGAACATGAACGCGGAGAAGACGGTAACGGCGACATTTACGCCGGCTGAGGGCAACACTACCAATCTGATCAAGGACGGTAACTTTCCAGGCACGAGCCTCACCACGAACTGGGAGCTTCACACGGGTGAATACTACGGTAACTCATCAGCAACGGCGAGCGTGAGCGGCGGCCGGGCTACCATAAACATCAGCAGTATCGGCGCAAACGCCTGGGAGCCGCAGCTTGTGCAGCCGGGCATCGCGCTTGATCAGGGGATGAACTACACCCTGACTTTCTCGGCGTCGGCTACGGCGGCCCGCAGTATCGAAATTCTCTTGCAGGAGTCCGGCGGCGAGTATACCACGTATACCTCCGGGAAGTTTGATTTGGGTACGACGCTGCAGAGTTTTTCGCTCCCGTTTACGATGACGGCCGCGAGCGATCCTGCCGCGCAGCTGGCGTTTAACCTGGGCGGCTCCACGGAGAATGTAACTATAAGCAACGTGAGCCTGACATACGGTATAACGTCGGGTATCTGCCTGAAGAATCCGACGGCATCCGCGGCTAAAAACAGCGCCATGCGCGTGTTGGCGCGTTCGGGTTCCGGCATAAATCTGAAGTTTAGGGCGGCGGGCAGCGGGGATGCGGTTGTGAAGCTGTACAGCCTGCGCGGCGATGTGATATCTTCCGCGCGGATGCGTACGGTTGCCGGGCGGGATTACTCGCATACGTTCGGTTCCGCGAAGCTGCCGTCCGGGTTCTATCTGGTGGAGCTGCGCAGCGGCGGGCGCGTTGAGCAGGCGCGGGTCGTGGCGCCTAAGTAAGCGGTTTGTTTGCGGTGTGCTGATGCTGCGGGGGCGGCGCTTACGGTCGTCTCCGCTTTACAGAAAATTTACGTAGCTCCAGTTGCAAACCGGGTGCGCGGTTATTATATTAGTGAGTATTTGCAGTTCCAGATAACTTAATTATTTGCTATACCGGAAGAGTTTTAATGAGAGCGTTTTATTATATGAGATTGCCGCTGATGCTTCTGGCTGTCGTAACGCTGGCATGGGCCGGCGATACGCCTGAGGAGGGTTTGGGTGCACTTATGGCCGGTGGGCTGCCGGTTATCAGGATTGATACGGAGGGCGGCGTAGAAGTTTTGAGCAAAAAGGATTGGATCACCATGACATTTGCTCTGGATGATCCAGCCAACCCGGAAAACAACATTTCCGCGACGGGTAGGCATCAGATCAGGAGCCGCGGGAACAGTACCCGGACTTACCCTAAAAGGCCGTACAGAATAAGGTTCAGGGAGAATGTGTCGCTGTTTGGGAATGCCGCGCGCAGAAATTGGGTTCTGCTGGCGGAGTATCAGGACCCGACGTTTTTAATGACCGCGACGGCCTTTAAACTTGGGCGGGATGTGCTTGAGCAGCCGTACACGCCTACCTATCAGCACGTGCATTTATATTTAAACGGAGAGTATCAGGGCGTTTACGGCGTTACGGAGCACAGGCAGGCGGACCCGGACGGCGTTGGCGTTAATGGGAGGCCCGGGATCGATCTGAACGAGGGCTGGTTCGTTGAGCTGGACGCGAACTGGGACGAGGATCCGAGGTTCAAGACGGAAAAATACAATTTGCCCATAATGATAAGCACACCGGAGTTTAGCGGCGACAGCGACGATATGCGCTATGATTTTGTGAAAGACGACTGGAAAAAACTGTGCGATTTGATGGCGTCGGAGAGTTTTCCCGATAACGGGTACAGAGATTTGATAGACCTGGACAACATTGTTGATTTCATGATTGCGAATGATATCGTGCAAAACAACGAGCTGGTGCATCCTAAGAGTGTGTTTTCCTACAAGGACAAAGGTGGAAAGGTCAGTATGGGGCCGCTGTGGGATTTTGACTGGGCGTTCTCTTATTTAGGATATGGCCACTTATATTTTACGAGCAGCTATACGGATGTAGTCAGGCATAGCTTTTTTAACCGTCTTTTTCAGGACCCGCGCTTTCTTGTAAGGTACAAGGAGCGTTGGAACGAGAAATACGCTGAGATCGCCGCCATTTCGGAGTATATAGATTCTCTTGGAGCGGCGATTGGCCCGGCGGTTCGGATGGATGCCGAGATGTGGTACTTTGACGGCGGGTATATGGCGGATTATGATACAAATCACGTCCGGCAGGCAGCAAGGATGAAAACCTGGTGGGTCAACAGAACCGCCTGGTTAAATACTTTGCACAATACGGTTGAGCTTTTGCACGCTGATGGAGACTTCGGAACGGAGTCCGATTATTACACGGAGGTTTCACCGCGAACCTTCACCCTTGTAGCCTACGGCGACATGATAAATTTGTCGGCGTCAATAAGGGGAGGTGTAGCGTCTGATTTTGAGATAAGCGCAGAGTTGAGGAAGGCGCCGTCGGGTAACGGCGGGTATTTGGCGGCAATAAGCGTAAAACCTAAAGACTGGCGCGTGATGGGGACGTACACAGACACGCTTGTTTTGAGTGCGAGCAATCAGGGGAATGTGTTTACGTATAGAGTGCCGCTAACTTTTGCCGTAAAGCCGGAAAGGGATTTTGTTGTTCCGCAAGCTATACACACAACATACTCGCCGGCCCTTACGCTCGGAAGCCTTACGCTGCCGGCCGGATACAAATGGGGCGCAGGAGTGGAAACCGGCGTACGGCTGAATTCCGGCGACAGACAGTCTTTCAGGGTAACATACTTTGATGTTGGCGGATATTGGAAAGATACGTCCGGGATGATCATGGTCAATATCGCCAAGGCGGCTAATCCGGACTACACGCTACCGGAGGGGTTGACGGCAGGATATGGCCGGACGCTGGCGGATGTAGAGCTGACAGGCGGTTGGTCGTGGATGGACGGTACTGTGCCGGTAGGCGGCATTGGGGCGCGAACGCATTTAGCGAGTTTTACGCACGCCGATACCAACTATAATGTGTTGACTGATATCGAGGTAACGATAGCTGTAGTAAGGGGCGCTCCCGATGTAGCGTGGCCGCCGGGTCTCACGGCTATGGTGGGGCAAACGCTTGGCACGGTAGATTTGGAACTTTTCACGAACGGCAGCGGCCCCGCAGGGGTATTCTCGTGGATGGCGCCGGGCATCACGTTCAACAGAACGGGCGAGTGGCTGTGCGGCATGATTTTTATGCCTGATGACAGAGTGAACTACAATATGTTGACGCAAGACGTAATCGTTAAGGTAGAGCCGTTCTCCATAGCTGTTATGGGGCGTGATAAGGAGATTCCAAGCGCCGGGCCGGATGAAGACGTATCGGCAATCGCGCCGCCCGGCGCGATTGCCGGAAAGTTCACGGCGGGCCCGAACCCGGCCGTCAGGAAAAACGGCACTGTAAATTTCTATCGTCAGGGCGCTCGGATAAAGAGCGGTACGCTGATAATTTACGATGCCTCCGGCAATGTTGTCAACAAGGTATCCGTCTCCGATGATGCGGTGTTGGCGCTGGGCGCAGCGCCGGCACATTCAATATCTGCGGATCCAGCGCCTGTGCATTCCGGCGGTGCATCAGGGCGGATTGTCGGCTCGTGGAATTTGACCGACCGCAGCGGCAGGCCTGTTTCGGAGGGAGCGTACCTTGTGAGGGGTACCGTTACTGCGGTTGACGGCAAAAAAGAGAGGGTCTCGCTGATGTTGGGCGTCAGGTAACTGCTTGAATGTTGATTCCAAACCGCCTTGATTGTTGTCAGCTCATCCGCAGGCTCTTCATCTCCTTGCTCGCCAGCCTCACGCCGCCGGCCTTGATCCCCTTTACGAGATAGTCCTTTACGCTGAAGCTCTCCTCAAGCACTTTGAGGCGCGGCTTCGGCTTGTACTCTACCGTTACTACCGCGTCGGGGTCAATAGTAAGCCGCAGCAGCGTGCAGTTGTCGGGCACTACAGTATACCCCTTGTTGAGGATAAACTGCTCGATCTTGAACCGCTTGATGTACGGGTAGCGCGTCGCCTCTTCCCGGTAGATCGCGCTGAAGACGAGGTCCTTGTCTACAAAGCCGCAGTGGAGCATCCCCTTGTCTACAAATAGTTTATCGGGGACGTCTATCACCGAGTAGGCGCCGGATTTTCTTATGACCAAAATGCGGTCGTACGGCGACACGTCGAACAGCACATTGCCGTTGACCTCGTGGCCGAGGTAGCCGGTCTCCCTGTCGTAGCGCAGCTTGAGGTTGCGCTGGGCGGCCTCGCGCACGTCAACTTTCTGGAAAGAGATCAGCTCCGTCTTGCGCGGGTACATCGGGCGGTACTTGTCTATCAGCTTTTCAAGGTAGTCCACCGAGTAGTCGATGATTGCGCCCAATGCGGCCTTGATCTCTTTCAGCCTGTCCTGAATCTCCTTCATCTCTTTCTTCGCGCGGTCAATATCATACTGCGATATGCGCCTGATGGGTATTTTCAGTAATGTATCGACATCATCCTTTGTTACCTCGCGTTTGATTTGGGATTGGAACGGGGCCAATCCGTCAAATACCGCCTGGACGACGGCTTCCGCAGACTTTTTGTTTTCGATGTTTTTGTAGACGCGGTTCTCGATGAATATCTGCTCTAATGTCTTTGCGTGCAGCTTATCCTTAAGTTTGCGCTCCTCCAATTTGAGCTCGGCGGTCAGTATCTCGACTAATTTCTCAGAATTGTGCCGGATGACCTGCGTTACCGTCATCACCACCGGCTTGTCGTCCTTTATGACCATCAGGTTGACCGACGCCGACGATTCGCAGTCGGTAAAAGCGTAGAGGGCGTCGACGGTATCTTGTGTATGGACGCCACGCGCGAGGCGCACTTCGATTTCCACGTTCTCGGCGGTATAGTCGCTGATGCCGGCGATCTTCAATTTGCCCTTGCGGGTCGCGGCCTCCATAGAGGCTATGATCGATTCCGTAGTAGAGCCGAAAGGCAGTTCGCGTATGACAATGCGCTTGTCGTCGCTTGTGTCGAGCTTGGCGCGGAGCAGGACCTTGCCGTTGCCGTCGTTGTATTCGGAGACGTCGGCGTACCCGCCGGTCGGGAAGTCGGGGTAGACGGTAAGCTCTTCGCCCCGCAGGTACGCTACCTGAGCCTCCATCAGCTCGATAAGATTGTGCGGCAGTATCTTTGTAGCCATGCCGACCGCGATGCCCTCCGCGCCGAGCGCCAGCAGCACCGGCAGCTTCGCAGGCAGCGTTATCGGCTCGCGGTTGCGCCCGTCGTATGAGTCTGCGAATTCGGTGATTTCGGGGTTAAACAGCGTCTCCCGCGCCAATGGCGACAGACGGCACTCTATGTAGCGGACAGCGGAGGACGGGTCGCCGGTGAAGATGTTGCCGAAGTTCCCCTGCCTGTCAATGAACAGCTCTTTGTTTGCGATGGTGACGAGCGCGTCGCCGATGGAAGCGTCGCCGTGCGGGTGGTACCTCATGCACTGGCCGACAACGTTAGCAACCTTGTGGAACTTGCCGTCGTCCACCTCATAGAGCGTATGCAGGATGCGCCGCTGCACAGGCTTAAGCCCGTCGTCAACGTGCGGAATGGCGCGGTCTTTGATGACGTAAGACGCATACTCCAAAAAATTCGTATTGTACAGATTCTTTACAAATGCCATTGCACCAGTATCTCCAGACGTTTTTTATCCGTTAGATCAAATTCTCCATAATAAAGTCCCTCCGCTCCGGCGTATTCTTCCCCATATAAAACTCCAGAGTCTCCCCAATGCTCTTCGCCGATTTTACGTTGACCTCGATAAGCCGCATATCGCTGCCTATAAACTGCCCGAACTCCTTTGGCGATATCTCGCCCAGCCCCTTGAACCGCGTTATCTCGTGGTCGCGTATCTCCTTGACCGCCGCGTCCCTCTCCTTCTCGCTGTAGCAGTAGCGCGTCTCCTTCTTGTTGCGCACGCGGAAGAGCGGCGTTTCGAGGATGTAAACGTGCCCGGCTATCACCAAATCCTCGAAGTACGTCAGGAAGAACGTAAGCAGCAGGTTTCTTATGTGGAAACCGTCTACGTCGGCATCTGTTGCGAGGACGATTCTGTTGTAGCGCAGGTTTTCGTTGTTCTCCTCTATCCCCAGCGCCATCATCAGGTCGTGCAGCTCGTCGTTCTGGTAGATTGCCGCCTTGGTCTTGCCGAAGACGTTCTGGCACTTGCCTCTCAGCGTGAAGATCGCCTGCGTGTATACGTCGCGCGCGGAGATGATAGAGCCGCCTGCCGACTGCCCCTCTGTTAAAAAGATTGTAGACCTGCCCGTTTCCTTATCATCGCCCTTGTGCAGCTTGCAGTCCTTTAAGTTGGGGATTTTTATTTCAACGCGCTTGGCGGCCTCCTTAGCCTCTTTTTTGACCTTGTTGAGCTCGGTGCGCAGCTTCTCGTTTTGGACAATCTTGCTCTCAAGCTGCCGTGCCGCGTCGGCGTTTTTATGCAGGAAATCAACCACGCCGGATTTGACCTCGGTGGTGATCCATCCGCGCACATCCGTGTTGCCCAATTTGTTTTTCGTCTGCGATTCGAATACGGGGTTCTTCAATTTGATGGCGATGGCGCCGGCTATGCCGTCGCGCACGTCAACGCCCGAATAGTTCTTCTTGTAAAACTCGTTGACGCCCTTGAGTATGCCCTCGCGAAACGCGCTTAAGTGCGTCCCCCCGTCGGATGTGTATTGGCCGTTTACAAACGAGTGGTACGCCTCGCCGTAAGACTGCGTATGCGTAAACGCGAACTCAAGCTGCTTGCCGCGGTAGTGCCCTATATTGTAAACCGCCGAGTCGCCAATGTCGTTCTGCAGCAGGTCGAGCAGCCCGTTTTTGGACTCGAACTTCTGCTTGCCGAAAAAGAGCTTTAATCCCGAATTGAGGTATGCGTAGTTCCACAGGCGCTGTTCGATGTATTCGACGTTAAAGGCGTAGTCGCCGAATATCTCCGTGTCGGGCGTAAACTCCACGTATGTCCCGTCTTCCTTGTTGCCGGCCTTGCCGCTCTTTTTGGATATGAGCTTGCCGCGCTCAAAGCTCGCCTCGAAGTAGTTGCCCTCCCTGTAGGAGATAACCTTGAAGTGGCTCGACAGCGCGTTGACGGCCTTAGTGCCCACCCCGTTCAGCCCCACGCTGAACTGAAATACGTCGTCGTTGTACTTCGCGCCGGTGTTGATGGTCGACACGCAGTCTATCACCTTCCCCAGCGGTATCCCGCGCCCGAAATCCCGCACAAAGGCCTTGCCGCCCTCTACGTCGACCTCGACTTTCTTGCCATAGCCCATTATAAATTCGTCTATAGCGTTGTCAACAACCTCCTTGAGCAGCACGTAAATGCCGTCGTCGGGGTTCGACCCGTCCCCCAGCCGCCCGATGTACATCCCGCTGCGCAGCCGGATGTGCTCAAGGGAGCTTAAGGTCTTGATTTTGCTCTCGTCGTAGACCGGAGTTGTATTTTTGCTCATATTTGCCGCTGCCCGTTACCAAGTAAAATTGTCCATAGAACCCATTAATATAAATCCCGCCGCGCCGGAATTGCAAATCTTCCTATCAATAAAAATGCCACTGAATGTGGTGATTCAATGGGTTGCGCGGCCGCTTCCGGCCGCCTTTGGCATTCATCAAACCGCAGAATCGGTGTTTTGGACGTATTGGTAATTGCCCGCGGGGTCGAAGTAGTTTTGGTATATGCAGGTTTTATTGGGCAGATTTTTTGGGGGATTTTCGCGAAATTTAAAGGTATTTGACTCTTTGTTGATTATCATCTCCCAGTTGTTCATTACGTTGGTACCGAGCAGAATCTCATCTTCATAGTCGCCCGGATACTCACCGGCAAATGCCAAAACGCGCTCAATGGTAAAATCCCCTATCTTCATTCTGTGTATAGAGAACGCCTCGGCTTTGATTATGCGGCCGCCTATGCGGTATTCCCGCCAAAAGCCCAACGCCTTACCCGATTCTTCGGCGAGGTATCTGGGAATCAAGGTGTTGTAACAGCCCAAATCCAGCATTACATAAACGCGCTTGAACTCGTCAGTTTGTATTTTGCACAAATCGGCCTTGAGTTTATAACGATGTGCAAACTCCGGCAATAAATCAACAGTCGTATACTCCAAGTATTATATCCTCCTTAGGGATATACCCTTTCATAAGAAACGCTTTGCCTTTGTATTTTTCCCAGAGCATTTTATTCAGAGCGTCACGATCTTCCGGGGTCCCGTCGCCGTAAGCTACCAAATACCCCCGGTACTCCGATTCGGGAAAATCCCTCTCGTCGAGCAAAATCCACCGGCCGTCGAACTCGGACCTGGCGTCTTTTTCCGTTATAACGCGCTTTTCCATTACTTCTGTCACCATATTACAGCCTCCCTCATATCAATAAATATAACTCATCGGCGGGTAAAATGCAATAAAAATGCCTCTGAACGCGGAAAAAACGGGTTTGGACTACTTTTCGGTGAATTTGGGGGCGTCCGCCAGGCTCGTTATGTACTCCAATGCCCGCTTCTGCCCCAGCGGGTTCAAATTGCGCAGCGCGTGAAGTGCCTGAAACTCGTTTTTGTTCTGGGCAACAAGGTCGGGGTGCTCCCGCCCCAAAAGCGCGTCTCCGGTAACATTAAGGACTTCCGCAAGGTTAGACAAGACCAGTACCGTCGGCTCGCACTTGTTCTTTTCGTAGTAATTCAGGGCCGATGGCGATATGCCAACCGCAGCAGCCAACTCCTTCTGCTGAAGCTTCGCCCTTTTTCTGTAGTATACGATTCGCTGGCCCAACGAGTCCATCCCGGCCTCCTTTTTTGAACCTAAAAACAGCAGTTGGTGCGTTTTTGGCTCATAAACGCTGATTTTCAACTGCGGCGCAGTCAAAATCGACCAAAAATCGCGGTAAAAACGGCGTCTGCGGCTTTTAGGTTGAAATTACATCAATACGAAGAGGTAAAATTAATTATTTTTGTGATTTTTCAAAAAATTGTTGATTTATTGATATTGGTTAATTTATTTTCCTGTAATTAATAAAATTCTAACCACAGGAACGGGGGTGGATGTGTTTCCGAACTTGGAAATTGAACAGGACCGCCACGGGCATTCCGACGGATATGTGGCCGAAAAATTGGGCATAAGCCTGCAAGAATACCGCTTGGGCAAGGAATCGGGGGCGTTTTTGAGGTCTAAGGCCGATATGCTGCTGGATATGTACGATACGCCATTTGAGTATCTGTTTGAACGCATGGGGTAGGGATGAAAAGGTCTAAGATGTCTTTTTTGTGCGGGGATATTACAGTCTTTTTATATGATAACAATTAAAAACAATGGAGGTGGTAAGTTGGGAGCATTGAATCGTCGTGGGTGGACAGGTAGTAAGGTGCGAGTGTTTTTCTGTGTGTTGACAGCGATCATTTTTTCTGTACTGATATCGGCAGGAAGCGCGTTTTCGCAGGAGGTGGACGCGCAGGTGCCGATAGTTGTAAACGTAGCCGCCGAGGTCAAGATCGACCCGCCCGTTGGCGGAGGCATTGGAGCGGCGGGCAGCGTTACCGGCGGCGCTCAGCAAACTTTCAGCATCAAACTGGCCGAACAGCCCGGTGTCTCGGTATCGCACAGGCCGCAAAAACAAGCCCGCGCCGGGGCGTGGGTCAGCCACACCCGCAGAAATGTTACCCTCAACCTGCCGCCGCAACAGTACCAAAATGCTGTAATCTCCCTGCACTCGGTAAACGGCAAGCGGATACTGTACAGCAACGCCTCCGCCGCAAAGGGAACGGCCAGCATATCCCGCGCCAACATCCCGGCCGGCGTTTACCTGCTCTCGGCTAAGGGAACGAAAGGCAACACATTCACCACCAGATTGACCCACAGCGGCGAGATATTGAATATCAATGTCGCGTTTGGCGTTGGCGGCGGGGACAAATCTTCATTAAGTAAAGGCGCGGCGGCCAACATCTACGGGGAGTGGACAATAACCGTTTCCGCCACGGGGTACGGTACCCAAACACGCACGTTCTTTCCCGTTGCTGGAGCGAATGAACCTCAAAGCTTTACGCTGGCCTCCAATAGCGGAGAAGACGGTTACACTCTAAGCGTCACCCGCAACCCGACGGCGGGCGGCAAGGTGTTTGTCGGAAATGTAGAATCAACGGGAACCACGCTCCACAATGCCGAGGCGCAGGTTGCCGTACGGGCCGAAGCGGCGGTGGGTTACGTGTTTTCTGGATGGTCGGGGGCGTCTACATCTACAAACGCTACGATAACGGTCAATATGCGCACAAACGTAACGCTAACAGCTAATTTTTTGCACATAGGGACATCCAAGCTGACCATAGTCCGAAACCCGGCGGAAGGCGGCAAGGTGTTTGTTAATGATGTTGAGTCTGCGGGGGTTACGTACCATAACAAAGGGGCGCAGGTTGGCGTAAGGGCCGCAGCAAGCGCCGGTTACATCTTTACCGGATGGGAGGGAGGGATATCGTATCCAAATGCCCCGCTAACGCTTGTTATGGACACAGATGTAACAATAACCGCCAATTTTAAGGATATGACGTTTACCGACCCAAGGGACGGCAAAGTTTATTATACGACAGAGATAGGCGGTGATGTATGGATGGCGGAGAACCTCAACTTTTCTGCGCACGTAGAGGGTGATAGTTGGTGCTATAATAACACTCCCGACAATTGCGCAGAATACGGCAGACTGTACACTTGGAATGCCGCGATGACAGCTTGCCCTGTGGGGTGGAACTTGCCTACTAATGATGATTGGAGCAATTTGGTTTTTTCTGCTGGGGGGAGTGTAGCAGGTACAAAGCTTAAATCAAGTTCATCAGGTTGGTCGGATTGGGGAGGTACGGATGATTTTGACTTCTCAGCCCTGCCGGGTGGCCGCCGCCTCACTGCCGGCAGTTTCAATGGCATTGGTTCGAACGGATATTGGTGGAGCGCTACAGGATTCGATGTCGGCAATGCGTACTATCGGGAGATGAGCAGCAATCGGGATAGCAACAATAGCAACGTGAGCGAGAATACTTACACCAAGACTGACGGCATTTCTGTACGTTGCCTTATTAGGGGTGGAAGCGGTAATAGACTTGTGGTTACTGCGTCCCCGCCGGCAGGCGGCATCGTTACCCCGACATTAATGTTAAACATTGCCACCGGAACGCCGGTTAATATATCGGCAAGCGTCAACAGCAATTACAACTTTGTTAACTGGACGGTAACGAGCGGTACGGCGATAATTGCCAACGCGAATGATGCGTCTACAACGGTTACCTTGAGTTCGAATGCTACGATACGTGCTAACTTTCAGCATACGTATACTATTGATTCAAGAGATGGGAGAGAGTATCGCACTGTAACAATAGGCACAAAAACGTGGATGGCGGAGAATTTGAATTACAACGCAAGCGGTAGCGTTTGTTACAATAATCAGGTGTCCAACTGTAACACTTACGGTCGATTGTATGATTGGGCGACGGTGATGAGATTATCATCAAGTTGTAATAGCAGTTCTTGCGCGTCACAAGTCCAGAGTAAGCATCAAGGTATTTGTCCTACTGGTTGGCATGTTCCGAGTGATGGTGAATGGGAGACTCTTGTGAAGTATGTTGATCCTAATGCAACAGAAAATAGCAGCAGCATTGCTGGAACGAAGTTAAAGTCGACGACAGGGTGGAGTAGTGGTGGCAACGGTACCGACGATTACGTCTTTTCGGCCCTGCCCGGCGGCTACGGCAGTTCTGGCGGCAATTTCGACTATGTCGGCAACTACGGCTACTGGTGGAGCGCCACGGAGTACAGTGCGAGCTTCGCCTGGGTCCGGGGCATGGACAACAATTACGACTACGTAGGCAGGTTCTACGGCAGCAAGACCGCCCTGTTTTATTCGTTGCGCTGTGTTCGGGACTCCGCCGCCCCGCAATAGCGCAGCAATTGCGAGCCGCTGCCCCAAGCCGCGTTTTTTGCGGCACGGGGCGGTGGGGTGGTTGGTAGTGGTTGTTTTTGAGGTATGAGGGGTTGGAAGTGGTTATCGTGAGGGGGCGGTTGGTTGGTCCTTCACGGTAATTATTAACGAGAGTGGGTGTCGTGGGTGGCTATCTCGACAAAACGGCATTGGGAAACATAGTAGTTAGTTTGAGCCGCGCCTTTTACGATCGAGGGGCATGTGTGATTCGATACTTATTATATGATTTTGGAATATTAGATATGGGATGTCAAAGATATTTTTGATAATTTCCTAACGTGATAGTATAACTTTTAGAATTTAGGCGGGGTTTATGTCGTATATCTCTACGTTAATACCTGAGTTGGTTAGTTCTTTAATAGCAGTTATTATAGTTTTATTCGTTATATTTTTGACGATGCGAATGCGGCGCAAGATACGAAAATATGGTGTTTACATTATTATACTTGCGAGCGTAGGGGGCATATTTATCTATACTTCGTGTTATTCGCCATCAGATATTTGGTCTAAAGATGGTGTGGTGGCAATATTACGAGGTATTTTTAGTGCTGCGAGTATGTTTGCCAGTGGTAATGATTATAGTACTTTAACTGGCCCAAATGGGCAGAAGACATTTTTATCAAATAGCTTATGTCAGATATTTTTTTGGTTTTGTCATGTGTTAGCCGCCTTCGTGGCTATCTATGTCTTGGTAGGTTTTTTCGGAAAAGAGTTCACTAATAGATTACATATCAAATGGAATACTTGTTTATTTGGCAAAAATAAAGACCACTATATATTAATAGGCTGTGGAAAATCCATAAGATTATTTTTGAATGATTGGGAAAAGAATGCTACTAAAATACCTATGACCTCTATAACCATTATAACAGGTGAATTAGATGATGATGGTTCTGTTTATAAAAGCTTTGTTGAGGATGGCTTGGCCACTATAAAAGGCAGGGCCGATAGCAATACGTTGAAAATAGCTGGTGCCTTCAAATTGAAGCACAATACAAAAGTGGTCGCCATAAGCGAATCAGATGAAGAAAATCTGAACGTGGCGCACACTATAACGAAAGAAATTGATTCCAAGCTATCAAATAAAAAAATAGAATGGGATGGTATTAAATTAGAAGCGCATATTATGTATTCGTCTATCAAAAGGACAGAATTTTTTAATTTTGCGAGAGATGTTTATCCCAAGGTACGCTTTTCCAATCCGTACGAAATGCAGGCCAGATACTTTTTTAACGATAACCCAATTACAAAATTTATCGGAGACCTTATTGATACGAATCTTGCAAGACTGAAGGGTAAGTTTGATGGTATAAAAATTACTAAAGAGAATGGCCGTGAATATTGTATCAAGAATATTTTCGTGGGTTTTGGTCCTGCCAATTATCAAATGCTAAATAATAGCGTTATGGCGGGACAATTGCTTGGATGTGATTATAATGCGATTATATACGATGAAAATATTCATAAAGAAGCATCTTCTGCGCAACAAGCCATATTTATGAATCGCTCAAGAGGATTATTCTTTGACTGGGCCGAGACACTTAAAAAAGGGAAAGAATACCTCGAGAGTCCAAAAGAAATGTATAACATACGCTTTAAGAACGGGGATGTGCTGACAAAATCATTTTACGATAACCTGATTCGAGAAATCTTTTTGGATGGTCACTTCCTTGCGATAAAAAACGATTTTACCGCAATATACGTTGCACTTGGCGATGAAATGTTAAGTGTTGAAACCGCATACGAAATACGGCAACATCTTTATGAATACGATATTACATCTAATAAAGATGTACGTATTTTTGTTGGTGCTCGCAAAAACTCAATTTATTCCCAAATTTTGGCTCCTAAAGATGGTAACTCAAAAAACAATATTGAAATAGAATATTTTGGACATGAAAATGAGATTTTAACCAAAGAAAATTTCATTGATGATAAGCGAGGCAAATTTGCCAGAGAGATTTCCAAGGGATATGATAACAAGTGTAAGGCTAGAATATATCGGTCTAATAAAAGACATGAGGCAATGCTAATTCCTGTTAAGTTGGGCCTTTTAGGGTTTGAGTTGATGGATGGTGGAAATAATACGGAGGTCGAGGAAGATATTTACTTTGAGAAATACGCTGGTAAGTACGAATATGAGGTTAAAAAGTTTAATGGGTACAGAGAACGCATAACGCAGATAAAGGAGGAAGAGGAAAAGATACTAAAATATTATATACCCAATCCTGTTCATAAGAAGAGCGGTGAGATTAACAGTAATATTGATGATGAAATTTCGAAAATAATGAAACAAAAGCTGAGAGAAATAAAAAGGGAGAAACTAATACTTGAAAAAATACGAAAAGATTATATAGAGACTTGTGTTCGTAAAAAAAATGGTGAGGTTGAGATTGATGTTGGTGATAAGATCGATGATACGCCGAGAAATAATTTAGCATTGCTCGAACTTGTAAGAATGAACACATTCCGTTTTGTGGAGGGCTGGACAAAAATGTCGGTAGATAAGATAGGAATTGGGAGTGAGAACCCAGTACGAAAAGATGAGATTCGTCGGCAGTACGCTGGCATAACTACGTTTAAAACTCGGAACCAGAAGCATATCCGTGATGCATTGAGTGAAGCCACGGTTGCTGAGAACAACAATGGACCAGACGCGCTTGATGTTGATCTGGTTTGGTGTCACTACACACAGATGGATGAAATTTTCCGCTATTTAGAAGATAGTGGAAAAAAAATATCTTTCCCAAATAAGGTTCAAGGATAAGGTTAGCAAGTGGAGTGTCTCCCAATTCGTTTAAATTAACCACAGGGACTAAAAAAATGAAAAACGGAATAAACTAATTTACAGAAAAGGTTTTACACTCCCTTTTTACGCTCCCTGGGCAAGCCGTCTCCGTGCGGTTGCCCGATTTACTACTATACTCCAAAATAATTGAAATCCGAAGCATATTTCTGCGGTGTACCACCCCCTGCCGTAAATAATTTTTTCCCCCTTGCATTTCGGTCATCCCACAACGTATATTATTTGTATCCACAGCGCCCCAAAGGCGTCTCGCTCTCTAACACTGCGCAGTATCTTAATTATCGGTTTTACGGTGGCGGCAAATTTCCCCGCCATCGAGACACTTCCCGCTCTCTCCGCCCCTAAATATCCCTCAAAATTTCGCAAACGCTCTACAAGAGCCGTTTTGATGCGTTGCCGGTTTTACAAATTTACAAAAACTAACAATTATACCAAATCCCTACTGGGGAAGGAGATATCTATGAAAAAAGCAGTGGTTAAAACGGAGGTTCAAGCCAACGTCAGGGACGAAATCCCGGCAAAACAGTTCAAAGACGGTCTGCCGGAAATCATCCCGGCCAAGTATGACATCGTTTTCAAGAAAGTCTTTTTGGAGAATTTGGACCTGCTTGAGTACCTGCTCAGATGCGTGCTGGACCTCCCCGACGAGGAGTACGAGGAGCTAACGGTTTCCAGTTCCGAGATCCTCCCCGACAAGCACGGCGGAAAGATGGGGGTCCTCGACATAAAGGTCGTCACAAAATCCAAGATGGTTATAGACATCGAGATTCAGCGCGGGGATGTTGCGCAGACGCGTGAGCGCATAGTATTTTATATTTCAAGCCTGATCAAGGACCAACTGCTCTCCGGCGATGGATACGATGAAATCAGGCGTGTGATAGGCATGGTGATAACCGAGCGCGGGCTGATACCGGAGGATGCGGAGTACCACCACCGGTTCACGCTCTGCGACCTGAAGACCGGCATAGCGCTGACGGACCTGATCGAGGTCCACACGCTGGAGCTGGCCAAATTGCCGGAAAAAAGCGACGGCAGCGGTTTGTGGCGCTGTCTGAAGCTGTTAAACGCCGAAACTAAGGAGGAATTGGACATGATAGCGGAAATGAGTCCCGAACTGAAAAAAGCCGCCGACATTATGAAGGCCTACTCCGAACTGGACCCCAAAACCCGCCGCGAGTACGAACTGCTCATGCTGGCGGAAATGGACGACAGGGTGAGGCTTAGGGCGGCTAAGAAGGAAGGGCGGGCAGAGGCAATAGCCGAGGCGCGTGCACTGATACAACAGGGATCTCGCCGGAAGATGCCCTGAAAATGCTTGCCGAACAGCAGTCGGCGGCAAACCGGTAGCTAAACGGTGTGCAGGGGCGCGGCCATGTTCCGTGCCCCTTTTTGCCGCCGGCAGCGCGCCGGGCTGTTAATACTTTATCTTCTCATTAACCCCGCTTGTACCGTTCCAATCGCGTATCAGTTTCCCGATCCTGTCGAAGCGGATCATTTTGTGGGGTGGGGCGCTGCGGTCAAACGAGAAGTAGAGTATGAAGGCCTTGGCTTTTACGAAATTGTAGTTCAGGTAGCCCCAGTAGCGCGAGTCGAGCGAGTTGTCGCGGTTGTCGCCCACCATGAAGTAGTTGTCGAACTGCACGGTGTACTCTTCGATGCGCTCGGTTTTGTCCAGAATTATGCGCTTGCTGATCTCGACATCGTTGCCCGGAAAGCTTCTGCGTATGGATTCGAGGAAGTAGTCGAGCACTGTCCAGTCGTCGAATTTGTTGAAGTCGAAGGTTTCGGTGCGGTTTGTCATTTCGTTTTTGTATGTCAGCTTGCCGTTCTGCAGGTCGTCGAGCGTAACGCGCGCGCCGTTGAAGTAGAGGGGCGCGCTGTTGGCGTTTTTGCCGTCTACGTAGAGGGTGAACTCCATATACACGCTCTTGGTTGGATTCTCCTGATGCACAAGATTCTTGAAGAAGAGAAACTCCCGTATGGGCATTGTTTCGGGCATGAGCACGTCGCCCTTGGCCGGTATGCGCAGCGGGGCGAAGTTGACTATGCGCGGGTCGAACCGGCTGCCGCCGGTGTACTTGCCCTTGGGCGGCAGTTCGGTGTCAACGCCGTTGATTATAAGATTTTGGTTGTCTGTGATTTGCACGACGTCTCCGGGGCCCGCGACCATGCGCTTGATGTAGTCCTTATTGTCGGCGCCGGGGTATTTGAAGATCACGACATCTCCGGGTTTGGGCTTGGCGACCGCTGGGAAGCGTTGCTTGATGCCGAGCTCCTGCGAGAAGGGGATGAGCGGCGCGCCGTAGACGAATTTGAGGCCGAGCAGGAAGTCGCCGACCAGCAGGCTGTCTTCCATGGACCCGGTGGGTATCTGGAACGCCTGAATGACGTAGACGATGGCGACGAGCGCCATGGCGAGCGCGGAGCCCATTTCGCGGAAGAAGCGCAGTATGCCGGAGCGTTCGGTGCGGCGGTCCGCCACGGGCGGCTGCGCCGCCGTAGCTGACTGCCCCGTAGTTGATGACTGCTCCGCCGCCGGTGACTGCTGCGGTTCCGTATTAGTCTGTTCCTGAGACAATATTATCCTCGCAAATTAATAATCAATAATCAACAAATATAAATCAACGCCAATCAATAATCAACACAGTATGACAAATTTTTACATTAGCGACAAAGTACAGGTATCAATCCCCGTCAACACGTCATCGGCTAAAAACGTTAATACCTCATCGTGCAGTGCCCCGTTTGTCAGCACGAACGATCCGTTGTGGACGCTCTTTTTCCCGCTTATATCGGAAAAGGCCCCGCCCGCCTCTGTTACAATGCACGCCGCTGCCGCGCAGTCCCACGGTTTGTCTAAGAGGTTGACGCAGGCGTCAAGCTTGCCGCAGGCCAGAAGCACGTAGGAGTACGCGTCCATAAATCCGTACGTATAGTCCCACGCCCTCGTCAGATTAATCAGCCGCCAGCCGAGCGGGTCGTCCGCGTATTCGGTTATGCCGAGGACGCTGCCCATAGCGTCGGAGAGTTTGCCGATTTGCGACACGCCTATACGCACCTCATTCAAAAACGCCCCGCCGCCCCTGTACGCGCGGCACGTCAGCCCCATTGCCGGCAGATGGATTACACCAATAACCGGCACACCGTCTTCCTCAAGCGCGATCAGTACGCTGTGCGTGGGTATGCCGCGGATGAACGGGCGCGTTCCGTCTATCGGGTCGACTATCCAGCGGCGCCTGTTTGATGATGATGCCGCCGCGCTCTCGCCGGTCTCTTCCCCAAGGAATGCGTCGCCGGGAAATGCGCCAAGGATGATTTCACGGATTTTCGCCTCGCACATTTTATCTGCGCGCGTTACGGGCGAGAGGTCGCATTTCTTCTCGATGCCGAGGTTTGTCCCCACGCAGTCAAGCTGGATCTTCCCCGCTTCAATCGCGGCTTTTACGGCGATGTCCAATTCTTTCGTCATAAATATATCCTGATGGCGTATCCCCCATAATTTTTTGCATATTTGAGGGATGCGCCTTACCAAACGTTAAATTTCTCCCTCAGGACCCGCCGGGCCGTTGTTGCCGCCGGGCCTTTGCCATCCCTCGCCGTAATCAGCGCGCTTATCGCCCGCTTGTCGCCGAGCTCGCCCAGACGCTCCGCCGCCCTTATCTTTGTACGCGCGCTTGCCGAGTGGTCGAGGTCTAATATGTAAACCGGCACGAGGTCTGCCTTCTCCCCGCCCTTTTGCAGTATGTATACCGCGTTCCAGCGTATCCAATAGTGTTTATCTCTTGTCCATACCCTTACCTGATGGTTATTATGGAGAAACAGCCGCTCCGCGCAAAGGTCTACCAAAGCCACCGGCAGCTCGCGCTCGATCCACGCCTCAAGGTAGCGTATGAAGAACGGGTGCTCGGCGCGTATTGCTTTTTCGCCTCCGTCAAGATTTTTGACGTCAAGGAAGCGCTCGGAAGCGTCGTTGAACCTGTCGGCGCACAGTTCAGACATCGCCTTGAACAGGCGGCCGTGCAGCGCGAAGTTTTTGCTTTTGCTGTTGGCCAGAATATCGGCGAGTTCGCCGGCGTGCCAGTAGTCGCACATATTGATGTAGGCGCGGCAAGTGTCCAACAGCTGCTTTCCGTTTTTGATGACGTATCCCTTTTCAAGCGCCGCCGCTATCATGATGTTTTTGTCTTTGGCGTTCGAGTTCATTGTGGTGAACAGCATAAACAGTACTGCAGCGGCGATGATCGAGGTGACAGCCGTCATTGTTACCGCCATCTGCTTTTTTGTGAAGCGTTTTTCTATAGGTGCGTAAATTTTGCCCGCCGCGTCCTTGACAGACGGCAAAACTTTTTCCTTGCCGTATCCTGAAATGTTTGTGGACGTACGCCTGTAGAGCGGCGGTAATTTTTTCAGGATGGCTCTGACCTGCCGCCGCGCTGCCGCGTAAATAAATTTTGCCCGCTTCGCAAGCCCGCGCCTTGTTTCCATCACGCCGGCCATCGCGGTCCTGCGCGGAACATCGTCCATGCAGTCGGCTATCATCGCGCACAGCTCCCCGGCGTCTATTATGCGCAGCTTCCTGTCGGCGACGAGCGACTTTTCTACGATGCGGGCTAACTTTGGCGGCACATCCTCGCGCAGCGATTTTATGGGCGTGTAGTTGCAACTTACTGTCGCAAAAAACGTTGCCTGTACGGTATCCTTCAAAAACGGGTGTACGCCGGTTATCATTTCGTAGAGTACTATTCCAAACGAGAAGATGTCCGAGCGCGGGTCGACGTCCAGGTTGTCTATCTGCTCCGGAGACATATACCCCGGCGACCCCACAGCCGTACCGCTCTGCGTTATGGCGGTGAACGGCGACTTGACGACTCCGAAGTCGGCGAGTTTGGCTATCTGCGATTTGGCGTCTATGAGGATGTTGGCCGGCTTTATGTCGCGGTGGACGATTTTGAGGTGGTGCGCGTGCGCCATGGCCGCCGCGATGTCCGCCGCGATTTTTAGGATGCGGTCGACGGGCAGCTGCTTCTGCCGCGCTATGAGCTGGTCTAAGTGCTCTCCCCGCACGTATTCGAACGCGATCCACGGCACCCCGTCCTGTTCCCCCGCGTCGTAGATTGATACGATGGAGGGGTGGTTTAGCCGCGCGCACGCCTGCGCCTCTACGCTGAACCGCTCTAAATACTCGCTTAACACCATGGGGTCGAGGCCGCGGTCGGTGGAAATGACCTTCACGGCCACCTCCCGCCGCAGGATCGGGTCCTCGGAGAGGTAGACCCGCCCCATCGCGCCCTCGCCCAGCGTCTGGACTACTTTGTAGCGGCCGTAAGTCAGGGTTTCGCCGGCATCGGAATTTAAGGAGACGTCGTCGCTTGCCATTCTTTCAAAATAAATATTGCGCACGGCCTGTAAATCTATTATTTTATATAAGCGCTTTTTATAGGGGCGCTTTCTTGGTTTACGGAATGGTTGTTTTCTCGGATTAAGGCAGTACTCTCTCGGTTTACCCCGGATTCCCGCCGGCGCCGCACGCGCCCCGCGGGCCCGAATCCGGCTTTGCGGAAGCTATCTCCCGGTTTTTCTGATCGCCGTTTTACGTGTATTTTATCACCTCAAACAGACGGGATTGATATGATTCGTCCGTGCGTTATCATTGTGTTGTCGGCAGTTCTGGGCGCCCACGCGCTCGGCCTTGTCGTTACCGAGCTCCACCGCGACCCCGCGGCGGGGAACAAGAGCGCCATACCCGGCGGCTACAGCCACTCATTCGTAGAAGTGGCCAATTTCGGCCCGGATACGTTCTTTCTGGGAAACGTTTTCCTGACCAACGGCAAGGTCTGCGACTCCATAAGGCGGTTCGACGCCCCCATACCGGGGCACGAAAGCTGCGTTTTTGACGCGGATTACATCCCGCCGGGGGGCGTGGCCGTCATCCTCCCACAAAACTATTTGCGGGGTTTGGAGGCCGACCCCTCCACAATCCACCCCGTCGCGCCGGGGGCTATCATGCTCACCGTCCACAACCGGAACCTCGGCGGGGGAATGGCCAACGACGACGGGACCGCGGTGTTCAGGGGGACGCGGGCGCGGATCGACTCGCTCGTAGACCTGGCCGCCGACCACGGGGTCGAGATATCAGCGCCGCTCTCCGGGAAGATCGTCCTCAGCCAGCGGCAGCCAAAAGGCGTGTCGGTCGTCCCGTTGTCGCTGCTCTTTGGGGAGAGGCGGTACATAGTATCACCCAAAGAGGCGCTTAGCCCTGGGCGGTACGAACCGCTCAGGGATGGCCTTTATATGGAATATACGGCGACGATGGTGTCGCAGGCGGAAGGGCCGCCGTCGCCAATATCGCCGCAGACGGTGGTGCGGTGCTCGGTGGCGGGGATTTTTGTTACCGGAGGCAGCGAAGGGGCGGCGTGGAGGCTGTACTCCCGGTCGCCGTCAAATAATGCGGTGGCGGATATTGACGCCGGGACGTTCGGCGGGCGGGATGCAGGCATTCAGGGACGCCGGAGCGGGCAGGGCGGACTAAGTCCTGTCAGCCCGCAGGGGCAAGAGGGCGGCCAGAGGCAATTTTTGCTGATTTTCGACATCGTCCCCGAACAGTTGCAATACGTCTTTGAGGTGAGGACGGGTGACGGGCGGGTAATATCATTCCCTATAGACTTGTCAACCTTCTGGGCCGATGCGGGTACGCTGGTCATCACCGAGCTGTACCCCAAGGGCGGTACGGCGGCAGCTGGCCAGCCGGAGTGGTTTGAGCTTAAAAACGTCTCCGCCGCGGATGTAAACCTGAACGGCTGGATGTTCGGGAACTCCAAGGACACCGCCGCGATAATCACTACCGACTTCATCCTCCCCCCCGGCCAGTACGCGGTCGCCTCCAAGGATACCGCCGCGCTGCTGCGTAAATACCGCTCAATCCCCAATCTGATCCGCCCGGTGCGCTGGCTTACGCTAAACAGTTTTAACGATACGCTGAGAATCCGCTCGCCGCGCGGGATACTTGTCGACATGGCCGTCTACCGCAGCGCGTGGTTCACGGGATGGTCGGCGCAGTCGTTGGAACGGGTGTTCACGGGAGGTATGGGGGGCGATTCGTCGTCTTGGGTGCTGTGCGCCAACCCCACCCCCGGCGGCCCGGGCGGCGCTGCGCGGTGGAGGGGGGCGTCAAAACCGTCAATAGAGGCCGGCCCCACCCCCTTCTCGCCGAACGGGGACGGCATCGACGACTTCCTGTCGATAAGGATGACCGCCCCGGCGGGGTTAAGGGCGACGGTCAGGATATTCAGCTTCGACGGAAAGCTGCTCAAAACATTCACGGGCGAGCGCGAGCAAATCCTCTGGGACGGCACCACCGACGCCGGCCGCCCCGCCGCCCCCGGCGCAATCTACATAATAGCCGAATTCACCTCCGGCGGCACCCGCCAGATTGTCAGGAAAAGGGGGATTTTATGGAGGTAAGGGGCATTATCAAATCAATGTGGATAATTATCGCGGCGATTGCCTGTATAGCCGCCGACCCCCGCGGCCCGTTTCCAATCGGGCGGCAGATGATGTCGCAGGGGGCGATTGTTGAGGGGGAGGGCGTTTCCGGGCGGCAGCCGTGGAACCCCGCCGCGTACTATAGGGATACCCTGCGGTGGGGGGTGTCCGCGGCGGCGGTGAGCTACCACGGGGGCGGCTCGGCGGCGCGGTACGCCGCGGGGGGATTCGCGGTGATGGGGCCGGTGGCCGGCAAGTTGTCGTTGGCGCAGCTGGATGTTATGGGGCTGTATTATGAGCAGGCTGCGTTTTTGTCGGCGGGCAGCCATTGGAGATACCTGTCGTTCAGCCTTGATGTGGGGATATACCGCGCGGGGCTTACGGGCCGCGTCCCGGATGCCACCCCGTCCCCGCCGGCATCGTCAACGGGAGGGCAGGCCCCGCGCTCCCGAACTTCTGCTGCGGCCGGCGCGTCGGTCCTCCTCCAAACAAGCCGGATTAGCGCCGGCCTCTCCGCAGACGGCCTGACCATCCTGCCCTCCGGCGGCCCATCCGCCGGCCCGTTCCCGTCTATAACCGCCCGCGTCTGCACCGTGAGGAACCGCTACGGCTCTCAGGGGGTCATGGCCCGCATAACGCCGTCCGACGCTTCCCCCCTGCGTTTCGCCCTTGCTCAGGAGTACCGGATAGGCGGAGATTTCGCGCTTTCGGCCTCAATAGCATCCAATCCGACCATGATAGGCTTCGGCCTCACGGTGGACAGGTTCCCGCTGACTGGCTCTGCGGCGGTGGTCAACCATCCCTTTTTGGGCTGGTCTAAGGGGGTATCGGCGGACTATGCGCGGTGACGGAGAGTTCGTGGCAGCCAATAACAATTAACTGAAAGGATAAAAAAAATTGATTTCTGAAGATAAAAATGGTATATTTAGTGAAATATCGGGTGCGGTGAGCGGAGCGCTGGATTCTAACAGCGACAGAGCGCAAAAACACGCCGATCTTTATTATGAATCGGTAAGAAGTATGACTGCCGATATACTTAATATCTCTGAAAATACCGGTTTTGCCGTTGAAGAAATAAAACGCATTAAAGAGCACATATTTATAAAGGAGCACGATTTAGGCAATACTGAAAAACAACGCTTTGATACCGATTATGACATTGCTCAATCATGGCAAAGGCTGATTGACGGCAGGAGTATTGAGGCGCATGACATTATACTTTTAAGGCATGAACTTCTGGAAATAGAATTGATGGAACAGGGCTATAGTCAGCAAGAGGCTCATGACATCACAAATTTAGCGTTTAACTATCGAAGGGCGTTGAGGGAAAGGGCGGGATTATGAGGTGGTATGTAAAACTGGTGCGCAGGAACGGGAAGAGCATATACATCGCCTATAGTTATGAGACGAATGACTCGTGCGACGGTTTATTGCGGTACGAAGAACCTACAAAAAACATAGTTATAGAAAGGTTGTCGGATGGAGCCGACGAGTTTGACACTAAAGGCGTTTTTTCGCATATTCACGGGCTGCTGAGGAAAAACGAGTTGACCGAAAAAATACGAATGATTTGCATTGGCTGATAAGGAGCAGTAAATGAAACCAAAAGACATACTGTCCGCCCTCACCGTCCTGTGGGTCTTCGTGGTTATCCTCGAAGGGCTCTCGTCGGCCGTAAGGTTTGTGTACAGCCGCAGGATGAACGTTGCCGTGAGGGCCGTGAGCGGCATTGTTAATTACGCCAAGGCGGCCATGATGGTCGTTCTGGCTATATCCAACGTGATGCTTTTTATGAGGCATGTAGACAGCAAGGGGTGATTGGGTAATGGCGGAAACCGGTTCCGAAATTGTATATCTTGACAACAACGCCACAACGCGGGTAGCCCCGGAGGTGCTTGAGGCCATGCTGCCGTTTTTGGCGGACCGCTACGGCAACCCATCCAGCATGTACAGGTTCGGCGGCACGGTAAGGCGGCACGTTGAGCGGGCGCGTGAGCATGTGGCGGCGCTCATAGGCGCGGATGCCGACGAGATCGTCTTTACCTCCTGCGGGTCGGAGAGCGACAATATGGCGCTAAAGGGGTTCTGCCGCAAGCACCGCGGCCTGCACCCCCGCATCATAACCTCGGCGGTGGAGCACCCGGCAGTCCGCAACACAGCGCGGTTTCTGAGAGACGACATGGGTGGGCTGGAACTTGCCGAACTGCCGGTAGACGGCGAGGGTATGATAACGCCAGAAGTCCTTGACAACCAACACATCGGTCCGCATACTTTAGTCTCGATGATGTGGGCAAACAACGAGACCGGCGTTGTATTCCCAATACGCGAGATGGCCGAAAAGGTGAAGGAGCGGGGGGGCATCTTCCACACCGACGCGGTGCAGGCGGCGGGCAAGGTCCCCATAAATGTCAAAGAGGTCCCCCTTGATATGCTGGCCCTCTCCGGGCACAAGCTGCACGCGCCCAAGGGCATAGGGGCGGCCTGGTTCCGCCGCGGGGCCGATATAGCCCCCCTCATACACGGCGGCCACCAGGAAGGGGGCTACCGGGCGGGAACCGAGAACGTACCATATATAATAGGATTAGGGCGCGCCTGCGAGCTGGCCATGGAGCGGCTTGATGAGGAAAACACCCGTGTGCGGGCGCTGCGCGACCGCTTAGAGCGCGAACTGCTGGCCAAATGCACCGGGGCAAAGCTCAACGGCCACCCCGGCCGCCGCCTGCCCAATACAACCAACATCAGCTTCGAAAACATAGAGGGCGAGGCCATTCTGCTCCATTTGGACGAGGCAGGCATTGCCGCCTCCTCCGGCTCGGCCTGCACCACGGGGTCGCTCGAGCCCTCCCACGTGATGATGGCCATGGGCATACCCTACAACTACGCCCACAGTTCAATCAGGTTCTCTTTTAGTGTCTATAACCGCGATTCTGACGTCGAGTTGACGGTTTTGGCCATGCCGGGAATTGTGGACAAACTGCGGTCCCTCTCGCCGTTTGTGTAAAAAAAATCCCTTTTTTTGAAAAAAATGCTTGCGTTTTTTACCCAAATGTGTTATATTGAAAAAGAGGGCTAAAAAATTTTTTTCAGAAAACTTGCATTTGCGGCAGCCATGAATTATGTTAATTAATCGGATGTGGCTTCTGCGGGTATACAGCGGGCGGGTCTGCAGGGTTGTAACTTTTTTGTAACGTACCGGTTGGCTCTTTGGTCTAATTATCGGTTGGGGTTCCGGACCGAAGAAGAAGAATTTGAAATCTGAATATTATACACTTTTTATCTAAAAACTAAACTTTAACCAAAGGAGTATTTGGATTATGGGACGTTTTACCAAGCGGGTTATTGGGGGCCTTACCGCGGCCCTGTTGATTGTCGGGGGCGCGTTTGCTCAGGCCGGGCAGTCCAGTGTGCTGGCGGACTTTGAGAATGGTACGAACGAGAATCTGTTCGGCGATTATTGGTATTTCTATGGTGACGAGAAGGAGAATGGTACATCTGGCGACCCGGTTATAGGTCCCGTCAAGACTGTTCACTCCAAGGTTGCTACCGCAGAGTATGTTGGCGACGAAGTGAGGTTTACTTCTGCTTCTATCGCTACCGGTTCCGATGTGCAGTTCGGTAGCAATGCAGCGAAGATGCAATATACGTTTGGTGGTTCTATGGGAATGGCTTGGAAGAGCCCTCCTCCGACATCGTGTACCACATTCGGCCCGGATGGTTGTTATAGGTTCCAGCAGTTTGTAGGTATTGGTACCGGTCTCGTTGCTGATGGTGTTTCCGATGCCCCTACGGGTTTCAACAACGCTACAAAGATTACGTTCTATGCTAAAGCGGCCAAGGCCATGACGGTTGCTTTATTGCCGCAGATGTCTACCATTTTGGACAATGCCCACTACCGGCAGAATTTTGACATTACTACCGCTTGGGCGAAGTACGAAGTAGATCTTGGTGCTGCTACGGAGTTGAGCCAGCCGGAAGACTGGGGTACGGAAGTTCCGTTCAACAAAACCAAGGTAACCAAATTGGCATGGCAGGTCCAGGCCGGCAACGGTTTGAACCCCGCCCCCGAAGATGCTCAGGGCGAGTCGAACACCCTGTTCCTTGACGATGTCGTAATTGAGGGTTTCAAGTTTGTAGCTGCCGATATGTGTGAGTCTTGCGTAACTACTACCGGTTGGACCGGTGGTACGCCTTTCTCCGATTTTGATAACCCCGAGTACCCTTTCCAGAATAAGTTGGGCTGGTACTGGTACTCCTACGATGACACGAAGACCACCGTTGACGCCGGCTCGCCTGCCGGTAACACCGTGATCACCGATGGTATCGACTGTGATTCCGAATTTGCTACGGACGGCTGTCCGTTGGCGGTTGTGGAACCCGGTGCGGCTTACATCGCTTTCGAGATGGGTAACGCCATGATGATCGGCGGCAATCCCGTTCAGCCGTTCGTAGGTTTGGGTACCGACCTTTTTGACGCGGAGAATTTGACCGGTTACTTTAATAAGGGTGTTGTTGCCGAGGGTATCTACTTTGAGTACGAGACCGGCGGCAGTGTACACGAGATTAACGTTGAGGTTCAGGACATGATTGATGTTGAGGGAGAGCGTCCCGAGTCGGCCGTCCGTTACATCAAGCTTCCGGCTACCAACGGCACGAGGAGTGCGGCCCGCATTCGTTGGACCGATCTGAAACTGCACGAGAACTGGGATGATGTTAAGCAGTGGATAAGCCAGAATCCGCAGCTCGTCCCTCTCAGGACCGACAGGCTGGCCAAGATTCAGTTTAAGTATCAGGGCGGCGGCTCCGGTTACATGATTGTTGATAATGTGCGTTTCCTCGGCACATTTAATTATGATGATGAAGGGAGCGTCAGGCTCATAGGTTCCAAGGCTAAGGCTTCCGGTCTGCGCGCTACCTACAGCCGTGGTGTTGTTGGCGTAAACTGGAATGCTGCGGCATCGGTTGCCAGCGGCAAGATCTCCCTGATCAACACGAGGGGCCGCGTTGTTTCCAGCGCTCCCATCGCAAATGTTTCGGGCAGCAGGGTTACCGCGAATCTGGGCAAGGGCAACATCCCCACCGGTATGTACTTTGTGCGTGTTGACGCCAAAGACGTGAACGGCAAGCGGATTGTCCAGCAGGTCCCTGTCAGCATTGTGAAGTAAATTAAAGAAAGGGAGGAGGGGACGGGAAGCGCCGCCCCTCCAATGTGTTCAGGTTCTGTTTGTGTGTGTGTAAAGGGCTTCCGTGTAAAAACGGGAGCCTTTTTTATGCCTCGGGCGCACCCGGTTGCCGGTTCAAAAAATCTGTTGGTGGTGCGGAGAAAAAAAATAATATTTTTCTTTGATTTCGCAGCCGAATGTGTTATATTATTAAAGAATATATAATAATGTAATCTATAACCTTTGTTTTCCGCGTTTTTTATTCAAGGAGGGGTGTTTTTATGAAGAGGATTATAGTATCGCTGGCTGTGGCTTTTATGGCGGCGGGGAGCGTGTTCGCGCAGCTGCCTCCGGTAGGTTGGGCGCCCGCCGGCTCTCCGGTCGCGCAATACGGGCGGCTGAAAGTTACCGGCAATCAGATGCAATCAGCGTCGGGCACTCAGGTGCAGCTTAAGGGCATGAGTTTCTTTTGGTCATCGGATAGCGAGTGGTCGCACAAATTCTACAATGAGCGCGTGGTAGCTTGGCTGGTTAGTGATTGGCGGGTGAGCGTGGTACGCGCCGCCATGGGAGTCTCCGTTTCCGACGATGGCCCGACTTACCTGAAGCCGGGCGGTGAAGCGCGTAACAAGGATTTGGTAAACAAGGTGGTCAGGGCGGCGATAGATCAGGGTATCTACGTTATAATAGACTGGCACTCCCACAATGCCGAAAACGAGCGGGCTGCGGCTATAGCGTTCTTCGAGGATATGGCGAGGACGTACAAAGACTACCCCAACGTAATCTACGAAATTTACAACGAGCCGGTAGGCACGAACTGGGGTACGGTCAAGAGCTACGCCGAAGCCGTTATAGACGCCATAAGGAGGATTGACCCCCACGGCATAGTGCTGGTGGGAACCCCGCAGTGGTGCCAGAACGTGAACGACCCGGTGGGCAACCCCATTACCGGCAGGGCTAATGTTATGTACACGGTGCACTTTTATTGCAACCATACTTTCCAGAACGCTTTGAACACGGCGGCAGCCAGCCAGCCGTTCTTCGCTTCCGAGATCGGTTACAGCCACTCCAGCGGCGACGGCTCCTGCGGCACAGGCGGAGTGGACCACTTTTTTGCCACGCTCAACGACCGTAAGATAAGCTGGGCGGCCTGGTCTATCACGAACAAAAACGAAACCGCCTCCGCGATTACGACATCTGCCGTAAACTCCGCCGCTCACAACCGCGTCTCGTTTCAGACCTCGGTAGGGAGTGGGTGGGCGGACAGCGATCTGACCGCCTCGGGCAGGTACTGGCGCGCCAAGACAAGAGAGGGTTCCAGCGGCTCAAACCGCAGGTACACCGCCGCGGTTACGGCGTTAGGTTCGGGCACCGTAGCCGGAACCGGCACGTTTGATGTGTGCGCTACGACCAATTTGACCCCCAACCCCGGGGCCGGCTCAAGGTTCGAGGGGTGGATTATAAACGGGACGCCTCAGGGTGCGAACCCTCTTCCCCTTGAGATGTGTTCCGACAAGGAGGGCGTAGCCGTATTCTTCCCTAACAATCTGTTGCAGAACAGCACTTTTACTCTTGGGCAGTCCGGCTGGAGCGTAGTGCAGGGTCCCGGCGCCACGGGCAGCGGAGCCGCCTCTAACGGGGAGTACAGGGTCACGGTGGCCACGGCCGCCGCTACTACCAGCCCCCGCAACCTGCGGCTTCAGCAGACGGGTGTTGCCCTTACTCAGGGCAGAAGGTACAATCTGTCGTTCAAGGCCCGCGCGGTTGCTCCCAGAAAAATTACGCCTGTGATAGCCAATGCCTCCGGCACGAATTTCATGGACACGTCCGCCATAGACCTCACGGTTACGATGAAAGAGTTCGAAATGGCGTTCAACTATAACGCCGCGACCGTTACCAACGCTGTGGCGGCGTTCTACTGCGGTTCGGCGACGGGCGACTGGTTTATAGACGACGTATCACTTTTGGACATTGGCCCGTCGACATCTGTAGACCTGCCGGCGCGGCCGGCTGTTTCCGCCGCAAGGCCGTTTGGGGCTAAGCTTGCCGGACAGGCCCTCTCTCTTACCGGTAGCGGTATGGCGGAGGTTACCATTTACGATATGTCGGGCCGCCTGCGTTTCTCTCAGAGCGTTTCGCTGGCTAACGGCAGTGCGCAGGTATCGTTAAACAGGCTGCCCGCCGGCGTGTATTCGGCGCGTTACAGGGTAGACGGCAAGGTTATGTCGCGTAACGAAAAAATCTTACTCACAAAATAAAAGAATAGCAGAGAGAAGGAGATTATATTATGATGAAAAGATTTATGGTTTCGGCATTGGCAATGGTGGCGCTGTCTGCAACCCTGTGGGCGCAGGTTCCCGCCAACAACCCGCCGGCGGGCAGCCCCGTGGCAAGGCACGGCCAGCTTAGCGTGCAGGGCAACAAAATCGTCAATAAAGACGGCAACCCGGTGGCGCTCAGGGGTATGAGCCTCTTTTGGGACTGCTGGAGCGATTTCTATAACGCCGGAGCAATACAGACGCTGGCCAGCGACTGGAAAGCGGATTTGGTGAGGGTGGCCTACAGCGCTACCGGCAAAGAGCCCCACAGCAGCCCCGGCAACAAGACCAAGGCGACCACCGTCATAAACGAAGCCATAAGGCAGGGCATATACGTCATAATAGACTGGCACTCGCACTTCGCGACTCAGGAGGAGGCGGAGGCTAAGGCTTTCTTTGCGGATATGGCGAATACCTACAAGAATTATCCGAACATCATTTATGAGATTTTCAACGAGCCTGTTGAGGACGGCAAAAGCGGCGCGCCCGCAGCCAGGTGGCCGCAGATAAAGTCCTATGCTGAAGCGGTTATACCGTCTATAAGGCAGCACGACACGAGGAATATCATAGTCGTAGGCACAGACGACTATAGCAAGCGTGTGGATTTGGCCGCCGCCAACCCGCCAACGTGCAACGGCTGCAACAATATGGCGTATGCGCTTCACTTCTATGCGTCGCAGGAGGGGCACAAGAATGAGCTGCGCGGTTTGGCCCGCACCGCGCTAAACAGGGGCGTACCGGTCTTTGTTACCGAGTTTGGCATAACCGAGGCCGACGGTGGTGGTACTATTGATACCAACGAGGCGAACACGTGGTTTCGGTTTATGGATGAGAACCATATAAGCTGGGCCAACTGGGCGCTTCACAACAAGAACGAGTCTTCGTCGGCGATCACCGGCGGCGGCACGTCAGGGCCCTGGTCGACAAGCCAGCTCTCGTTTTCCGGCAATTTTATCCGCAACAAGCTCATAATGTACGGCACCCCCATAACGGTAACTATCGCCAAGCAGGGTGAGGGTACCGCAACGGCGAACCCCAGCGGTCAGATTTACCCCGGCACTACAGTAAAATTTTCCGCTACTGCAGGGAACGGTTACAGGTTTGAGGGCTGGTCGGGCGGGGATGTGAACGGGAGCGCGATTGCTACGACAGATGTATTCGTCATGTCCGGCCAAAACGTGACGGCTGTATTTTTCGCCGTTAATCAGGTTACGAACAGCACGTTCACCGCCGGGCCGTCGGGTTGGAGTGTTACGACCGGCCCGGGCGGCGCTGGCAGCGGTGCGGTGGTGAACGGGGAGTACAGGGTCACGGTTACAACGGCTGGCCCCACGGTAACAAACCGCAATCTGCGCCTTCAGCAGACGGGTGTCACCCTCACACAGGGCCGAAGGTATAAGCTCTCATTTAAGGCGCGTGCGGCGTCGGGCAGCCGGCAGATCACCCCGGTGGTGGCCAACGCCCAGGGCTCAAATTTTATGGACACGGCTGCTGTAACCCTCACGGGTACAATGGGGGCGTCCGAAAGGGAGTTCAACTATAACGCCGCAACCGTTACCAACGCTGTGGTGGCGTTCTACTGCGGCGGTGCGACGGGCGACTGGTTTATCGACGACGTATCGCTTGTGGACATGGGTCCGTCGACCTCCGCAGGCTCGCATTCGCATATTGTAACCGGGCCGTTCAGAACAAAATTCAACGGCAAATCGCTGACGCTTTCGGGCGGCGGGCGTGTTGCCTCAGTAGCGGTTTACGATGTGTCCGGTCGCGTGCGTATGTCGCAGAAGGTGCAGCTCTCAGGCAGCGGTACGGCGGTATCTCTTGACCGCCTGCCTGCCGGCGTCTACTCGGTAATGTACAAGGTAGATGGCAAGGTTGCGGCGAACGAGAGGATAATGCTGTCTAAATAATGCGTTTGATCTTGTGCGCCTGACGGATTTTTGTTGGGGTTTATTGTTGCCGTACAACATTGCCGGGTGGATTTTAAACTCGCTTGGGCATAGTGTTGGCGATGGAACACAAACAATTTTTGGGGCGGCCGTCTCGGGTCGCCCGTTTTTTATGGAGAAGAGATAATGGACATACCTTTCAAGGCAAAAGAGGGTAAGAACGGCATCGCCGCCATTGGTTCGGCGCTGGTGGACCTGTGTTTGATGGAGTCGGCTGACTTCGTAAATAATTCGGGCGCGCAGATGGGGGGTATGGTCATGGTCGACTATACGCACATCAACAAGGTCCTTTTGAAGAGCGGCAATGAGGTTAGCATTGTTCCCGGCGGGTCTGCGGGCAACACTATTGTCGGCATAGGCAAACTGGGCGGGAAAGCACGGTTTATCGGCAAGCGCGGGGATGATGATTTGGGGCGGATCTATGAAGAGAGCCTCCGTGACGCGGGGGTCGACCCGATGCTCTTAATGTCGCATATGGCCACGGGCCGCGTGCTGTCGATCATCACGCCCGACGCGCAGAGGTCGATGCTCACGTATCTTGGCGCGGCCTCGGAGCTCAAGCCGGAGGATGTCAAGGCCGCCGCCTGTTTCGACGACTGTGCTATTGTGCACCTTGAGGGGTATCTGCTGTTTAACGCCGACCTGCTGATGGCGGCATTGCGGGCCGCGAAGCTTGCCGGGGCGCTGGTGTCCTTAGACCTTGCGAGCTATAACGTGGTCGAGGCTTCCATAAACACCCTCAATGAGATTGTGGACGGCGGGCTTGTAGACATACTGATAGCCAACGAGGACGAGACGGCATCGTTTACGGGCATAAAGGGCGACGAGAGCGCCGCCGCGAGGGCTCTGGGCAAAAGGGCGCCGCTCTCCGTAATGAAGCTCGGCAAGCGCGGGAGCGTGGTTATCTGCGGCGGCGATACGCTGAAAATAGCCCCGTGCGGCGACGGGCAGTCCGCCGTCGATACAACCGGTGCGGGCGATCTGTGGGCGTCGGGGTTTCTGTACGGCCTCGTAAACGGCTACGACCTCAAACGCTGCGGGGACCTGGGGTCAGTGTGCGGCTACGAGGTGTGCCAGGTCGTGGGGGCGCAGATCCCGCCCGACGGTTGGGAAAGAATTTTATCTAATTATATCGTTTGATACTACTACGCGCGCGTAGTAGTATATTAGGCCCCTCTCCATAGCCGGTTGAAAGAGTTTGAGGGTATGGCCCATTAGGACGCGCCCCGCCGCGCCGCCGTGTCGGCCTTTGCTCGTTCAAGAAACGCGGCCATTTCCGCCTCCGTCATATCGGGGCGATCATACTTTTCTTTTGTCCAGTCCCCTTTGCCGCCTATTGTCAGATTCAAAAATGCCATTGTGACATCAGGCCCCAGATTTTCACGTAATACACGGAGTCCTGCGGCGTGTACCTCGACAACATCATTTATATCAACGGCTATCATAAAGTACCCCCTATGGGAAGATTTATAGGATTTATCACTTTTATCGGTAACGTCAATTTTGCCGCCCGTTTTAAAAATTTTTCGTCTGTAGTCAATAGATAATCCACCTCCGCCGCTATTGCATAACACAGATGAAGCGTGTCCATGCCACGGATTCCCGCAGCCATTGCAATAGGGATGTATTGATTAAAAACGTGTTCAATATGTTCTGCTCGCGCCGATACCGCCCTATTATACAGGGCCAGCGCGTTCAACCGTTGTTTTTCATAGGGACAGGCGGCCAACTCTTCATCAAGGGCAAAACTGCCAAAAATGATGTAATTTTTCCCGGCCAGCTGCACAATATTCAAAATGGCATCCGATTCCATAAGCGTATCAAAGTCACTATGGTCGTCCCCCGGTCGCCCATAGCAACACGTATCAAGATATAGTTTCACTACATCCATCTATCCCCCGATCCCGCTTCGGCGCCGCTCCATCAATACCCATAATATACAATCCCCTATAAATACGGCGCAAGATATTTTTGTTTTTTCACAAAAGAGCGCCGCCGAAGGCATAGTAAGAGCGATGCCGGCCCCAAAAACGCAGGATCATATTTTTTGCGGAATCGGGCCGGTTTATACCCTCCGATTCCGTGAGATACCCCCTCCCGGCGCCCTTTCCCCGCTTTTTCTTGCCGTTCTGGGCTAAAAAATCAGATATTTTGTCAAAGTTTATTCGCCCCAAAAATTTTTATCTAATTGTTGATTTTGCGCTTTCCCATCAATTATATTAGATAGTCTGTAAATTTTTCGTATGTATTATGAAAGGACAAACGCCCTAAAATGGCAAGCGTTAAGAAAAAAAGAAAAGCCAAGATCAACCGGCACAAGAGGAAAAAAGCCCGCCGGCAGCAGAGACACAAGAAGAAGTAGCTCTCCGCAGGCATACCCGTACAGGTAAAATAAGCCGGAAGACCGCAGGTCTTTCGGCTGTTTGTGTTGGTATCCGTATATGTACGTTAAAACGCGCCCTGCGTTTTCAGGCCCATCACAATCGCCATGGCCGCCCGCAGGGGTATGGGCGGATTCAGGTTGCCCTCGTACCGGGTCCAAACCTGCCCGACCTCCATCCAGTCGTTCTCAACGGTATCGCCCAGTGCTATAGATGCTGCGAGCATTGAGGCGAGCAGCATAACGTTGGCCTGATGGTTCGAGATAGTTCCCGTAGCGGGCAGGAGTTCAAGCGACAGCCGACGCATCTCCGGGAGGTCGTAGTAGCATAGTGACCTGAAATACGCCATCCACTTCGCGTCGGTCCCGGTGAGCTGCCTTGTTGAAAGTTTCTCCTCAATGATGCTCCAAATGTCCCTCATTTCCGATACGGAGAGGTTGGGCAGCGTTGCCTCCAGCAGTTGCAGTATGACGCTGCGCACCTGCTGGAACCCCATCTTTTCCGGGTACGCTGATGCGTAGTTTAGGGTATGCAGCGGCGCGGGTACGAACCCCCTTACGCTGTCGCTGAGGGCGTCCCGCGCGAATTCCCGTGCCAGAGCTCTGGCGTTATCCGCCGCGGCCAGTTTGTTGAGATGGCTAACGGGGTGCGCCCTGCTGGCCGGGATATTCAGGTAGCCGGTGTCGGCGTCTATTATTTTTCTTACGGGGATGATGAAATCCCGTATTTGGCTTAGTTCTTGAATTTGGCGGCCCCTGAAACGGTATTTGGCGGCGTTGAGGTCTACATAAGAGTGGTAGTCGCTGTTTGGCGGCACTGTGTAGGTGTGTACGAACGGGTCTAAAAGCTTTTTCCCCCCTATCCGCAATATCTTTAAGTCATCAATACCCGCTAATCCCATAGTGCCGAGGCTTTGCGCCATTTGGGGGATTTGTAAGATATCGCGCTTGATGCTGAGGTCGGCGTTTGGGTCTTTAGCCGCGATAGTCAGCAGGTCCGCACCCACAAGGTATGCCTCGTAGACCGGGAAAGACTCGCCAAGGGCCTTTAGTATGGACGCGAGTATGGTAATATCCGTTTCGTACATCTGGAACCATTGGACAAACACCCCGTCGTTGTTGATATGCCGCTGGATTTGGCTGAAGAACTCTTTGGAGAAGAGGTTCGCCACGCCGCTGATCCATGGGTTGGACGGTTCCGAGACTATAACGTCGTAGCTGCGGTTGTTCGCGGAGAAGAACGTTTTTGCGTCCTCTATGTGTATATGGCAGCGCGGGTCGTTAAACGTGTTTTCGACTTTGGGCCCAATTTTTTTCGCGAGAGCTACCATTGCCGGCTCAATTTCGATGACGTCGACCAGTTCCAAATCCGGGTCGTAGAGCATATAGTGCGAGGTCATGCCCGAGCCCATGCCTATGACGGCCGCAGTACGTGTCTCTTTAAGTATGCTCAGAGGCAGTACGCCGGTCATCGCCATCGTGTACTCATCGCCGGTTACCGTCCCGTTTGTCCTCACGCTGGCGTCGGGTTTGCCGTTTGTCGTCAGGGTTAGTGTGTTGTCGTTCTCGAACAGGGTGATCGAGGCGGTTTTGCCGTCGATGTGTCCAATGATCGTCCTGTCCTTTGAGAGTATGCCGTGGCGGAAGACGCCGGAGGAGGTGAGCATGGGGTCGATTTTGGCGAATGCGCCCGCCGCGACGAGTACCAGCAGGCAGGCGGAGACCGCAACGGCCCGCGTGAAGCGCCCGCGAGACTCCCGGTAGCGCCAGAATACGTAAAGCCCTATAGCCATATCTATCGCGCCGCCCACAATGAGCAGGTACTTGAGGCCGGCGTGCTCCATAAGAATCCATGTGGCAATGATGACGCCGAGTATCCCGCCGCCGGTGTTGACCGCGTAAACCTTGCCTATGGTCTGCTCGCCGTACCCGCGCTTGTAGAGCATGTGGATGATGAGCGGGACGACCATCCCCGCGCAGATAGTGGACGGGAGCATGATTATCATGCAGATAAGGTGGCTGGCGACGTTGAAAAGGAGGTACCCGCCCTCGTTCCTGTTAAGCGCCTGCATCGCAAAAGACATGATCTGGAACATATTGGCGTAGGTAAACAGGGTGGCTATGGCCGTAGCGCCCATAATTATCTGCACGACGGCGAGGAACCTCGGCGCGTTTTTGATGGTGTCGAGCCGGTTACGTACGAAAAAACTGCCGAGCGCCAGGCCGAGGATGAACGCGCTGAGCATAAGCTCGAAGGAGTGGGTTGAGCTGCCGAGGACAAGGCTGAGCATGCGGATCCACCCTATTTCATATATAAAGGAGGAGACCGCGGTCAGGCAGGCGATGGCGAGCAGTGGGTAGTAGTACTCGCGGCGGTCCGCAAGGTCCGGCACAGGGGCTGTTTTTATTGCGTTTACGGCGCCGGTATCGGCGGCATTGCCCGTGTTGACGCTGACGGCGGCGCCTTTGGTTTTTTGGGGCTTGATATTGGCTGGCCCGGCGGTATCCCGCTGCCCGCTTTTTAACACTTTAGTGTCATATATCCACAAACACAATATCGCCACTCCCACGAACAAGTCTATCATCCCTCCCGCGATAATGGCGCCTTTGAGCCCCCATTTCGCCACAAGGTAAAACCCGCTTACTAACACCCCGATGGAGGCCCCGAACGTATTGACGAAGTAGATAAATGAGGTTTTGTACCCGCTTAGCCCCGGAAACCGCCGCAAAATCCCCCCCGCCATGAGCGGAAAGGTAGCACCGAGCATCATGGACTGCGGCAGGATGATGAGCGCCGCCGTACCCCACTTATATAAGGATATAGGCGCCGGGCTGTTTAGAGCCGGTATCACAGAGGCGAACGAGACATTGAGATAGGCCACAAAAACATCGTGGAAGATGAACGCCAGAAGCCCCAGCGCGATCTCCACTACAGCGTATCCTAGCAACAGATTGCGAATTTTAACGGCCCAAATCGATGTCAGCCAAGCCCCAAGTGCCATCCCGCCCATGTAGATAACAAGCACGAGGGTCTGTGCGTAGGCTGCGTGCCCAAGGAACTGCTTGAGGTACTGCGACCAGATAGACTCGTAGATGAGCCCGGACACGCCCGAAATGAAGAAAAGGGCGAAGTACAGGTACGATATCGGGGATATCGCCGTCAGTTTTGGCGTTTGGGCGTTGTTCGTCATAGATATAGAATATACATTATTATTCCCGGACAGTGGATAAATTTGTTGAGCAGGAGCGGCCGGGGCCGGCCGCCCGCTGCCATTACAGGCCCGCCGATAGCAGGGGCGACCCTCTCCGATGCCCGCAACACCTGTTTTGACGGCCGTCACCCCTCTAGTTGTTGACCAAAAGTCAATATTATTAACTAAAAATCCATATTTTAGCCTACAGTGCAAAAATTTTGTAAAAAAGTATTGATTTTTTCAAAACAATATGCTATATTTATGAATGAAGGTCAAAATATTGAACAGGATTCGATATTTTAACTCAAAATCAACAAACAATCTACGAAAGGACGTAAAAATATGTCAACGCCAAAGATCTCCAAAGCCCTGGCCATGTTATGCGCGGCGGCCCTGATTGCCGCCTCCGGCACGGCCTGCAACAGGAAAACGAACGAGGTCGCGGTTTCGCCCCCGTCCCCGGAGGCCGAGAAAATCGTGCTCCCGGTAAAGGCCGCCGCCTCTTCCACGCGCGACATCGCCCAAACGCTTACATTCTCCGGCAGCATAGACGCCTTCCGCCGCGCCGCCATAGCCCCCGCCGTGATGGGCAGCCGCGTGCTTAACATCCACGCCGAGGAGGGGCAATCCGTCAGAGAGGGCCAGCTTTTGGTGAGGATGGAGGACTTTCAATTGCGCCAGTCCGAGGCCCAGCTTGTGCAGCTCGAAGCCGATTATAAGCGGATGGAATCTCTCTACAGCCGCGGAAGCGTTACCCAGCAGCAGTACGAGCAGATCCGTACCAACTACGCATCCGCGAAGGCCGGCTACGAACTGCTGAAAAACTCCGTCGAACTGCGCGCGCCGTTCGCGGGGACTATCATCGGCAAATACATCAACGAGGGCGAGGTTTACACCGGCTCGCCGGGAGTGGACGGCGTCGCCGGAGTTCTTGCGGTCGCGCAACTGGGCAGGATGAAGATAGAGGTTTTGGTGCCGGAACAGGACTTCGTGCGCCTGCGCCCCGGCCAGACCGCCAATGTCCGCGTAGACGCCTATCCCGATACGGTGTTCGAGGGAAAAATATTCACCATAAATCCCGCCCTGAGCCGGGGAAGCCGCACGTCGCGCGTTGCCATAGAGATCATGAATGACAGGCATTTGCTGAAGCCGGGGATGTTCGCGAAGGCGGAGGTCATAACGAACAGCCTGAAAAATGTCCTCTCCGTCCCATCCGCCGCAATAGTAATGCGTGACGGCGAGCCGCACGTCTTTACTGTAGAGAACAGGCCAGCGCCGTTTATCAGCACCCCGGCCCTTGTTAAGGTTAAAACGGGGATGGTTACCGATAAATACGCGCAGATATTGGAGGGCATTGGGGAGAATGTTCTTGTGCTGACGGATAACAATGCCGGCTTGTCGGACGGCAGCGGTATCAGGGTGATGAGTGTAAATTAAAAAAATATCAATACACAAAAAATCAATACGAAACGGAGATAACCTGAAATGAACCTTCCAAAATTTTCGGTAACGCGCCGCGTCACTGTCACCATGCTGATCATGATCCTCGTCCTCTTCGGCGGGATTTCGCTCACGAACCTCGGCCTCGACATGATGCCTGACCTTGAGTTCCCCACGCTCACGGTCGCCACCGCCTATCCCGGCGCAGCGGCGGAAGATGTTGAACAGCTTGTCACGCGCCCCATAGAGAGCGCTGTCGCGGGCGTCAAGGGGATCGACAAGCTTACGTCTACATCCTCCGAAGGGTTGTCGCAGGTGACGGTCAACTTCAAATGGGGGACTAACCTTGATGTTGCGGGGCAGGATATCCGTGAAAATTTAAGCCGGATAAGGAACGCGCTGCCGGATGGTATCATTGACCCTATGGTGCTCAAGATGGACATGTCACAGATGCCTGTAGTGCTCTACGGCGTTACCGGGATGAACAGCGCTATGGAGTTGCAGAAGTATTTTGAGGACGCGGTAGTCCCGCGCGTAGAGCGGCTTGAGGGCGTGGCCTCTATGACTGTAGTGGGCGGCCCGGTGCGCGAGATCAATGTGTTCCTCAGCAAGACGCGCATGGATCAGTACGGTATAGGCCCGGACGCGGTGATGGGTACGCTGATGGCGGCGAACATGAACGTGTCGAGCGGGCACATAAGCGCGGGGCACCGCGAGTACCTTGTCCGCACGAGGGGCGAGTATAAGGATATAAGCAGCATAGCCGGCACGATAATAGCAACGGTAAACGGCGGCCCGATTCGGGTGAGCGATGTGGCGAGGGTTGAGGACACGCAGAAGGAGCGGCGCAACTACGTGCGCATGAACGGCAAGGACGGCGTCATCTTCATGGTGACAAAGCAGAGCGGCGAGAACACTCTTAACGTCGTCACCAAGATTAGGGGATTGCTGGAAGAGTTGAGGCCGTCCATGCCGGCGGATATCGAGTTTGTGCCGATATTCGATCAGGGCGAGATGGTGGAGCGCGTTACGGGCAATACAGTGCAGACGGCGGTACTCGGAGCGTTCCTCGCGGTGGTGATACTGTGGTTTTTCCTGCGGAACTGGCGGCCTACGTTCGTCATCGCTATCGCAATACCCATATCAATCGTTACCACATTTATCGGGCTGTGGGCGTTTGGGTATACGCTCAACGTGATAACGCTTGGCGGGTTCGCGCTCGCGGTGGGGATGCTGATTGACAACGCGGTAGTCGTCATCGAGAATATCTACCGCCATCTCGAAGACGGCAAGCACAGGAATGACGCCGCTGTTGTCGGGACGGGTGAGGTCGGGTTGGCGATAACGGCGTCAACATTAACAACAGTCGCAGTATTCGTCCCATTGACATTGGCGGGCGGATTCGCGGGGAAAATAGCGCAGCCTTTGGCGCTCACGGTTTGCGCCGGGTTGATGGCGTCTCTTTTGGTCGCGGTGACGATTGTGCCGATGCTGTCATCGGTCATCTTCAAGAAAAAACGCATAAGAGAATCCGGCAATATTGCTGCTGATAGTGGTATTGATGTCAATAATAACATCGTCCTTAATAACAATAATGATGACGGCATCAACACATCCGACAAAAAGTTTCAGTCCGAGGCCCGCGGCGGCAAACTCTTTCGCGGATTTCAATCCGGGTATACAAACACGCTCGGCTGGGTGCTCAACCATCGCGCAGCGGTTGTCATTTTCACAATCGCCGTATTTGGCCTCTCCATGTACGGGATGACGAAGCTCGGCGGCGAGTTCATGGCCGAGGGCGACCAGGGCATGGGCTCGTTCACACTCAAGATGCCGGTCGGCACGAATTTAGAGGAGACCAACCGCCTTGTCAGTACGATAGAGGGGCGCATCCTCACCATACCTGAGGTTCAGAGCGTCTGCGTGATGATCGGCCGCCTGAGCGAAGGCGGCGGCGGCATGAGCGGCGATGTCAACGAGGCTACCGTATACTACAGGCTCAGGCCTTTTTCGGAGCGAGGCCGGTCTACAAAGCAGGTGGTTGACGAGATACGGCGCGCGATGCCTGACCTTTACGATGTGGTAATCGACTTTTCGTCGGGCGGCATGATGGGCGGGTCGGACAACCCTATAGAGCTGAAATTTTTTGGGAACGACCTTGCCGCGCTCAAAGAGTACGCAGACAGCGCAAAGGCGGTTATGGGGCGGATGGAGGGGCTGCACGATGTCAATGTATCCATGCGCGAGGGCAAGCCCGAAGTTGTAATCGTCCCCGACCGTGACAAGTCCTCAATGATGGGTTTCTCGATGGCGGAGATCGGCAGCGGCGTCAGGTACGCTAACCTTGGGCAGGTCGTCACAAAATTCAGGGAGGCGGGCGAGGAGTACGATGTGCGGATACGGCTTGACGAGGGGGACAGGTCGTCTATGGGCAGCGTAACGGCGATTCCGGTAATATCGCGGTTGGGGGTTGTGGCCCAGGTCGGCAACCTCGGCGAGATATTGCAGGAGAGCGGCCCTATATCCATATATAGAGAAAACCGCGTGCGCTGCGTAACCGTCACCGCGAAGACCGAGGGCCGCGACATTCAGGGCGAGATGCTAAAAGTACAGGCGGCGATGGCGGATATCGAGGCCGCTATGCCGGGCGGGTACTTCATCGAGTACGGCGGGTCGTTTGAGGATATGCAGGAGACGTTTAAGGATTTGCTGCTCGCGGTGCTTATCGCGCTGATACTCGTCTACATGGTGATGGCCGCGCAGTTTGAGAGCTTCACGCAGCCGCTGATAGTGATGATGACGGTGCCTCTGGCGTTTATCGGTGTGGTGTTCGGGCTGTCGGTGATGGGGCACCCGCTCTCGGTTACGGCTTTTATAGGGATAATAGTGCTGATAGGCGTGGTGCTAAACAACGGTATCGTGATGATCACGTTCGTCAATCAGCTGAGGGACAGGGGGCGTTCTCTTAAGGACGCGCTTGTAGAGGGCGCGGCGGTCCGCCTGCGGCCCATCCTTATCACCTCCATAACGACGATTATCGCCGTGCTTCCGATGGCGCTGTCGGCCGGCCAGGGGTCGGAGATGCTCAGTCCGCTTGGGACGGTGGTGGCGTTCGGGCTGGCGACCTCTACGCTGCTGACGCTGTTTGTGGTACCGGTGTTTTACAGCCTGGTAGACGGTGTGTCGCACAGTATTGCCGGAACCATGAAAAAAGTATTCCTCGGCGAGACGCCGAGGGTGGGGGAGAGGCGGCAACTGGCGTAGCGGCCGGGTCGGAATAAACTAACCTCAAGGTCGGGATAAGTAGCCCTGACCTTGATTTTTTCGACCAAAAGTCAGTTTTTTATCTATAAATCAAAATTTTTTAAGAAATGTCTTGTTTTTTGAAGAAAAATGTACTATACTTATAGCCATAGTCAAAAAGATTGGAGGTAAAATGCAAGATACTATCGAAAAACCCCCTGCTAAAGTGCCCGAAACCGGCAGTCACGAAACTGTGTCCGCCGAGCTTGACCCCAAGTCTGCCCGCAAGGAGGCGATAAACGACATGAAGCGCGCGCACATCATGGATGCAGCGCTCAAGGTGATCGCCCGCGACGGGTTCCTGAACGCGCGGCTTGAGGATATCGCCGAGGAAGCCGGGTTTTCCAAGGCGTCCATATATCATTACTTCCCCGACAAGGAGGCGCTCGTCATGCACATCGTCATAAGGGAGCAGCGCGCGACTTATGACGAATGTGTGAAGATTATGGAGCGCGGCCTGCCGTTTATCGAGACGCTGCGCGAGTTCGGCCACAACTTTTACAACACGTTCTTCCAGTACAACAAGTTCTATGGCGGGGCGCAAAACAACGTTGGCGCATCGGTGCCGTCCATGATGTCGAGTTTCGTCGTCTCAATGACCAAGCACCACGACCTCATGTCCGCGTCGATCATGTGCAAGAGGGACACCGACAATCTTATAATGCGGATCATCTCAAAGGCGCGGGAGGATGGCGTCCTCACGGTGCCGGTCAGCGACCGGACCGTATGCTATTTCATACAGTCGTTTTTGCAGTCATTCATAATGGAGTGCATGTCCGGCAAGCAGACGGACGAGGCCGGGCTGCCTAAGTTATGCGAACCGCCTACTAAGGAAGATTTTAACAAGGCAATGGACTCAATGTTTGTTTTCATCAGCCCGTGGATAAAGGAGGGGAACCATGCGTAAAGGAATACGGAAAGGTTTGTCGCAGGAGTTTGTACTGGGTTCGGTATTGATGCCAATAATACTAATGATGACGGTATTGATTGTTCCCGCCGCCGCGCAGGAGGGGCCGCTCACGCTTGAACAGTGCGTGTCTATGGCGCTGAAGTCTAACCTGAGTATTGAGACGGCCAGCGAGAAGCTGGTTGAGAGGGACGCGGCTATTGAGGAGGCGTCTGTAGCCAATATGCCCACATTCAACGCCCAGGCGAGCTATACGCGTGTGATCCCCCAACCCGAAAATCCAATGGCGGGGCTGATGCCTCTTATTGGAGGGCTTGGGATGGCGACCGGCATGCTCACGCCGTCGGATGCGGCTTCGCTTATGAATCCGCCCGAAATAAGCGGCAACGTCTACAACATCGGCCTTACTGGTACGTATCTGATCTACACGGGCGGCAAGATAAAAAACGCTCAGAAGATTACGGAGCACAGCAAGGTCGTAGCCGAATGGCAGAAGAAGAGCGCCGTCCGCGAGGTCAGGCGCGATGTTACAAAAGCGTACTATCAGGCCCTCGCGGCCAACAAGGGTGTAGTCGCGCTTGACTCCGCTATTGCGCTCATGGAAGTGATGCTCAAGGATTTGGGCAACGCCGTTGATGTGGGGATTCGCGGCGAGCACGAGCTTTTGCAGGCGCAGGTTCAGCTGGCTAACCAGCAGCTCGCGCGCCAGCAGGCCGCAACGGGCGCACAGATGGCGCACGATTACCTCGCCATGCTCATCGGCGTTCCGGTAAGCGAGAAGATTACGCTTGTAGACAAGCTGCACGAGCCTGAATCATACGCTGTCCACCCGCTCCCTGCGCTGCAGGCGAGGGCGAGGGGGGCGTCTACCGACCTGAAGGCGCTTGAGGAGCAGATGAAGATTGTGGAGACATCGCTTTTAATCACCGGCACGTCGATCCCCACGCCTACGGTTCTGGCGCGGGCGGGTTACACCGGTCAGGGTATCGGGCAGGGGAAAGACGGCACGTGGGACAACAGCGGCACCATATCGCTCGTCGCGACATGGGACATCTACGACTTCGGCGCGACGAACAGCAAGAGGCGCGCCACGCTGTCGCAGAAAAGGCAGCTCGAACTCGGTATGGAGCAGCTCGGCCTCGGCCTCGACCTGCAGGTAAAGAACAACTGCGCCTCCCTGCAAGACGCCTTCGCCGCCATAGAAACCGGCAAGAAGAGCGTAGCGCAGACGAAGAGGTCTTACGAGATATCGTACGACAAGTTTCAGGAGGGTATGCTGCTCTCAAGCGAGGTGCTGAACTCGCAGAATATGGTTTTGCAGGCCGAAATCTCCTATTACGCCGCGTTGAGCACGTTTTACGGGAGGCAGGCCGATTTGGATTATATGGTGAATGAGGAAAAATAGTTTGGGGTTTGGAGTTTGTAGTGTGGAGTTTTTGGTGTTAACTCCAAACTCCACACTCCAAACTTATAAAAGGTTGAAATTAAATCCATGAAAGGATGCTTGATATATGTCACCGCAAAGGTTTAAAAAATCGCTGTCTCTGATATGCGTCGCCGCTCTGGTGTTAACGCTGGGCGCCGGGTGCAACAGGAAGAAGGAAGAGGATGCCGCGCCCGCGGAGGTTGAGAAGATTGTGCTGCCGGTGCGCGGCGCCGTGGCTGTCACCCGCGATATCGTGCAGACGCTCAACTTCTCCGGCAACATTGACGCGTTCCGCCGCGCCGCCATAGCCCCCGCCGTAATGGGCAGCCGCGTGCTGCGCATACACGCCGAGGAGGGTCAGGCTGTTCAGGAGGGTCAGCTTCTTGTCCGCCTTGAAGACTTCCAGCTCCGCCAGTCGGAAGCGCAGCTAAAGCAGCTTGAGGCCGACTACAAGCGCATGGAGTCGCTGCACAGCCGCGGCAGTGTTACACAGCAGCAGTACGAGCAGATGAAGAGCGGCTACAGCGCGGCGCAGGCCGGGTACGAGCTGCTCAAGAACTCGGTAGAGCTGCGCGCGCCGTTTGCCGGCACTATCATCGGTAAATACGTCAACGAGGGCGAGGTTTACACCGGCGCGCCGGGCGTAGACGGCATCTCCGGCGTGCTTGCCATCGCGCAACTGGGGCGGATGAAGATCGAGGTCATGGTCCCGGAGCAGAACTTCGTGCACCTGCGCCCCGGCCAGATCGCAAACGTCCGCGTAGACGCTTTCCCCGACACCGTATTCGAGGGGAGGATATTTACCGTTAACCCCGCGCTCAACCGCATGAGCCGCACGTCGCGCGTCGCCATCGAAATAAAGAACGACAGGCAGCTCTTAAAGCCAGGCATGTTCGCCAAGGTCGAAATCATAACGAACAGCCTGAAAAATGTGCTCGCCGTACCGGCCACCGCGATAGTGATGCGCGACGGGCAGGCGCACGTCTTTACGGTAGAGAACAATACCGCACCGTTTGTAACCACGCCTGCGCTTGTAGCTGTGAGAACAGGCTTAGTTACCGACAAAGACGCGCAGATATTAGACGGCATAAGCGAGGGCACAGTCGTGCTGACGGATAACAACGTCAGCCTGTCCAACAGTACCGGTATAAGGGTGATGAGCATAGCGAAGTAACTTAACTGCCTGAATCGGGATTGACAGGATTAAAGAACGGCGTCAACGGCCAAAAAGCGGCATTGACGTTCAATCGGGAAAATCCTTTAATCGGGTGAATCAAGGTTCAGGCAATTGATGGATATCAACAGATATCAATACCGAACAATCCATACAAGATGACGGAGATAATATAATTATGAATTTGCCGCAACTATCCGTAACGCGCCGGGTGACGGTCAGCATGCTGGTCATGATACTCATCCTCTTCGGCGGGATGTCTCTTACGAATCTCGGGCTCGACATGATGCCCGACCTTGAGTTCCCGATACTGACCGTGGTTACCACCTATCCGGGTGCGGCGGCGGAAGATATCGAGCAGCTTGTTACGCGCCCCATCGAGAGCGCGACCGCGCGCCTCAAGGGCATCGAAAAGCTGACGTCTACCACCTCGGAGGGGATGTCGCAGGTGACAATCCAGTTTAAATGGGGCACCGACCTCGATGCCGCCGGCCAGGATGTGCGCGAGAGCATCAACCGCATAAAAAACTTCCTGCCGGACGACATCAACGAGCCTATGGTGATGAAGATGGACATGTCGGCGATGCCGATTCTGCTCTATGGCGTTACCGGCATGAACAGTCCCATGGAGCTGCAAAAATACTTCGAGGACGCCATTGTCCCCCGTATCGAGCGCATAGAGGGCGTGGGGCAGATGATGGTTGTAGGCGGGCCGACGCGTGAGATCAACGTGTTCATCAACAAGACCCGCATGGACCAGTACAGGATTGGCCCCGACGCGGTGATGGGCGTGCTCATGGCGTCTAACAGCAACATCTCAAGCGGCCACGTAAGCGCCGGCCACCAGGAGTACCTCGTCCGCACTATGGGCGAGTATCAGGATATCCAGTCCATCTCCAACACGATCATCACAACGGTCAACGGCTCGCCGATACGCATTAACGACGTCGCGCGCGTTGAGGACACGCAGAAAGAGCGCCGCAGCTATGTGCGCCTGAACGGCAAGGAAGGCGTTGTCATGTTTGTGACGAAGCAGAGCGGTGAGAACACGCTCAGCGTCGTCAACAAGGTCAAAAAGATGATGGATGAGCTGAAGCCCTCCATGCCGCCCGACATCCAGTACGTTTCGATATTCGATCAGGGCGAAATGGTGGAGCGCGTAACCCAAAATACAACGCAGTCGGCTGTAACCGGCGCGCTGCTCGCGGTAGTGATGCTCTGGTTCTTCCTGCGCAACTGGCGCCCCACGTTCGTAATCGCGCTCGCTATCCCCATTTCCATTATAACGACATTTATCGGCCTCTACGCGTTCGGGTATACGCTCAACGTCATTACGCTCGGAGGTTTCGCGCTCGCGGTGGGTATGCTCATCGACAACGCTGTCGTCGTCATCGAAAATATATACCGGCATCTGGAAAGCGGGGAACACAGAAAGGCCGCGGCGGTCAAGGGCACAGCCGAGGTTGGTTTGGCGATCAGCGCGTCTACGCTCACCACCGTGGCCGTGTTTGTGCCGCTCGCGCTCGCCGGCGGGTTCGCCGGAAAGATCGCGCAGCCTCTCGCGCTCACAGTCTGCGCCGGCCTTGGCGCGTCGCTTCTCGTCGCGGTAACGATCGTCCCCATGTTCGCGTCTACCCTCTTCAAAAAGAAGGGCGTTAAGAGCGGTACCGCCTCAATGAGCGCCGTAAATGCAGGCAGCGGCCACGCCGAAAGCGACGACGGCGTCGATACATCCGACAAAAAGTTTCAGGCCGAGGCGCACGGCGGCAGGTTCTTCCAAATGTTTCAGGCAGGCTACGAAGGGATGCTCGGCTGGGTGCTCAACCACCGCGCGACCATCGTTATCATCACTGTTGTCATCTTCGCCATATCAATGTACGGTATGTCAAAACTCGGCGGCGAGTTCATGGCCGACGGCGACCAGGGCATGGGTACGCTCAAGATTCAGATGCCCGTAGGCACAAACCTCGAAGAGACCAACCGCCTTGTAAGGACTATAGAAGACCGCATCCTCTCCATCCCCGAAATCCGCAGCGTGGCCGTTATGGTGGGCCTCTTGGACGAAGCCGGCGGCGGCGGCATGAGCGCGGACGTCAACGAGGCTACAGTCTTCTACAGGCTCAAGGTATTTGCGGACCGCACGCGCTCCACCAAACAGGTAACAGCCGAAATCCGCAGCGCGATGCCCGAACTGCACGACGTGGTGATAGACTTCTCATCCGGCGGCATGATGGGCGGCTCAAGCAACCCCATAGAGCTTAAATTCTTCGGTACCGACCTCGTTGCGCTCAAAGCCTACGCCGACAGCGCGAAGGCGATAATGGACAAGATCGAGACGCTGCACGATGTAAACATCTCGATGCGCGAAGGCAAGCCGGAGCTGCGCATCTTCCCCGACCGCGACAAGGCGTCTATGATGGGCTTTACAATGGCTGAGATAGGCACCAGCCTGCGCTACTCCAACCTCGGCCAGGTAGTAACGCGCTACCGCGAATCCGGCGAGGAGTACGATGTCCGCATAAGGCTCGACGAAGAGGACCGCTCGACAATGGCCAATGTAACGGCGATACCCGTAATATCGCGCTCCGGGGTTGTAACGCAGGTCGCGAACCTCGGCGAGATACAGCAGGCGCGGGGCCCAATATCCATCTACCGCGAAAACCGCGTCCGCTGCGTTGTAGTCAGCGCGAAAACAGACAACCGCGATATCCAGGGCGAAATGTTCAACGTGCAGGCGCAGCTGAAAGAGATAGATGCATCCATGCCAAGCGGGTACTTTATCGAATACGGCGGCTCGTTCAAGGATATGCAGGACACATTCAAAGACCTGGTGCTCGCGCTCGTGGTGGCCCTCGCCCTCATCTACATGGTGATGGCCGCGCAGTTCGAGAGCTTCACGCAGCCCATCATCGTCATGCTCACCGTGCCGCTCGCGTTCATCGGCGTAGTCTTCGGCCTCTCGGTTATGGGGCACCCGCTCTCGGTGGCGGCGTTTATAGGAATAATAATATTAGTGGGCGTGGTGCTTAACAACGGCATCGTCATGATAACGTTCGTAAACCAGCTGCGCGCCGAGGGCAACACAATCAGAGACGCCCTCATCAAAGGCGCCTCCATCCGCCTGCGCCCGATCCTTATTACGTCCCTCACGACGATCATCGCCCTGATACCTATGGCGTTCTCCACCGGCCAGGGCTCGGAGATGCAAAGCCCGCTGGGCACGGTGGTAGCGTTCGGGCTGTCCACGTCAACTATACTTACGCTGTTTGTCGTCCCCGTGTTCTACAGCATTATAGACGGCATAGCGCACGGTATCACCGGCTTCATGAAAAAGGTGTTCCTTGGGGAGACACAGGCGGCCGCCGAGAAACTGCAGAAGGCGTAATAGTATATACGTTAATACCATTTGCGGGGGCGCGGTTTATCGCGCCCCTTATTTTTAAGCGGGAATCAAAAAAATGAAACCTTTAAAGGCTCCGCCGCCATATCTCTCTGCAGCCGCAAACAGGGCGGAGCCGCCCCGCACTCGCCGCCGGAAGCGCTTATGAGAAACAGGTACATATTTATAATATCTGCCCTGATCATCGCCGTCGGGCTTGCGCACTGGCTGTATGTCGGTTTCTTGTCTGCCCGGCCGCCCGCTCCGATGGCGCCCGGAGAGCCGGATACGCGCTGGTATTCGGCAAATCCCAAAGCGTCCCACTTCACCATCTCCACTGCCGACGAACTGGCGGGGCTTGCGGCTGTCGTCAACGGTACGTGGAAGGGGAAGCGGGACGGCTTTCAGCACAAGACGATTGCTCTCGCCGCCGACATCGACCTCTCCGCGTATCCCAACTGGGTGCCCATCGGAAGCGGGCATCTTATTCCGGGCCGTTACAGCGAGTTCCGCGGGACATTCGACGGGCACGGGCATATTGTGCGCAACCTCTCCATAAACCGCCCTGACGCGAGCCATCAGGGCCTGTTCGGGCTTGTCTATGCCGCGGAAGTGATGAACATCGGTGTCGAGAACGTGAATATCAAAGGCGGGGAGTATGTTGGCGGCGTTGCGGGAAGCATAGACAGTAACAGCGGCATATCCAACTGCTATTCCACCGGCGCGGTCGGCGGCAGCCGTGCGGTTGGCGGTATAGTAGGGAGCGTTGGGGCCGGCAGTACGGTGTTCTACTGCTACTCGCTCGCGGAGGTTGCCGGCGAAGGGGATCAGGCCGGCGGCATTGCGGGGCACATTTATGAGGGCAAAGTGTCCGCCTGCTATTCAACGGGCAGGGTTAGCGGCGCGCATGAGGCCGGCGGCATCGCGGGAGCCGTCAAGATCGGCAGCGTGGTCCACTGCGCCGCGCTGAACCCGCAGGTGAAAGGGTGGGGCGAATCAACAACAGGGCGCGTGGCAGGGTACATCTCCGACAAGCTCAGGGCGACCGCCATAGACAGCCTCGGCGAAAGCATACTCGCAAACAACATCGCTTACGACAGGATGATAATTAACGCCGCCGCCGTCGACACCTCGCTCAACCGCAAGGGCGCGCACAGGATAGACGGCGCGAACATCACCATATACGAGATCAACACCTACGGCACGTTCCACGGGCGGTTTGTCGCCATGGACGGCTGGACAACGTCGCCCGGCAGCCTCCCCGGCCTGTTCGGCAGGACTGTGCCGATGCCGGGCTATCTGCTGTTCGCCGGGGAAGAGCAGCACAAAACCAGAAAAAGGGTGCGGATAAAAAGGGTAATAAACGGCAGCATGGGCGCTGTTTCCTTCAGCTATCCGGAAGCTGCCTATACTATCGGAGAACAGCCTGTCTGGGCCCGGCATATAAGCGAATACGATGCCGGCGGAAATTTGGTTAAACTTACATCCTGCGCTCACCCCGAAGGCGCCGTTGAGTATTCCGCCGGTGCGATTGACGCGGGGGTAATAGATTATTACTCCGGGGGGCTAAACGTAAAGAACTGGAAATATCTTGATGACAGGAGGATAACCGACATGATAGACACGCTGAAAGTTGAGGTCAGCGAGAACGGCCTCGGCGGGAGGGTGCTTGTATACCGCGAAGAGGGTGACCGGGTAAGAATCTTTGAGTTGGCCGACAGCCTGTAAAACTCCTTTTGGCGTATGCGCGAAGATGTTTTTTATTGAAGCCGCGGATTAAATATTAGTACCCGCACCGCAGCGCAGGCAAAGTGTTTAATCGCGGGGTTTATTATCATTGCCGACCGTGCCGTCGGCTCTTTCCTTTATCAGTTCGTGATACGCCGTGATCAGTTCGTAGGTTCTGTTGTAGCACGCCCCCGGTTTATCGTGGTATTCTTCGCGCGCGTTGGGTATTGAGTTGCGGATCTCTTCCATGTTTGCGCCGTCGAGGGTCAGCGCCATAAGCTTTTTATGTATCAACGTTAATTCTTCGAAAATATTGTCATTAAATTTGTTGTCGTTATCTTCCAGGGCGGCATCTAAGTAGTCGAAACGCCGTTCGAGGGCGTCGAGGTGGTCTTTGAAGGCGTTTATGTCAAGAATACGGTTATTTAGGGGTTTGGTGTACATGGGCATCTCTTTAAGCCCCGATACAAGCTCCAGCGCCCTGTCCTGCCCAAGGTTGTTAAGGTCGCGGAAACAGCGGAGAAGGAAGGATTCCTCGCTGTTCTGGGCTATCAGGTCGGGGCGCGGCTCAAGGCCCACCAGCGTGTCTACCGTTACCCTCAGCACTTTAGCGAGGTTGACCAATATCAGTACGTTAGGCTCCCGCTTGTCCTTTTCGTAGTAATTGAGGGCGGTTGGCGATATGTCTGCAAGCTCCGCGCACTTCTTTTGGGAGAACCCGGCTTTTTTACGGTAGTATGTGATACGCCCGCCCAGAGTCAGCGCTGTGTCCATCCCAAATCTCCTTTCCATTGAAATTATATCTTTTCCCCGCTATACGGTTAGCTAAATTTGAATGTTTTTGATTTTTTTTAAAAAACCATTGACTTTATCAGCGTCATGGTATTAATTTATACTGTAATTAGCGCAATGACAATAACATCGCGAGGGCTTGATGTGTATATTTCCTAATCTGGAGGCTGAGCAGGCCCGCTTCGGGTATACCGAAGAGTTTGTAGCCCAAAAGCTGGGCATGACCACGCTGGAGTACCGTGAGCATAAGCGGTCGGGCGCGTTTCGCCTGCCGGAGGCGCTGGTATTGGTCGAGATGTACGGCAAATCAATGGATTACCTGCTCTCCGTTCGGGCGGGGTGAGTCCTGTTTTGAGGTCTGAATTTTATTCTACGTGTTTTTGTTATATTTAATAGAGCAAGGAGCTAATATGACAGTAAACAGGTTTAGCAGGTTTTTGAGCGCGGTAATAATTATGGGCCTCGCCGCCCTGTCCGGCTGCGCGGGCAGCGCCGCCTCCGGCAGGGGCGCGGGCTCCACAGGGCTGCAGCTCGACGACGCCATCAAACAGGCCGCCGCCCTCATAAGCGCGCGCGTGGAGGCCGGCACCAAAATCGCCCTCCTCAACTTCAAGTCGCCGGCCGACCGCTTCTCGGAGTACTTCATAAACGAACTGGAGGCATCCCTCTTAGACCACGGCAAGCTGACCGTCATAGACCGCAAGGAGATAGACCTCATACGCGGTGAAATGGCCTTCCAGATGTCCGGCGAGGTCAGCGACGAGTCTATCCAAATGGCCGGGCAGAAATTAGGCGCGCAGTCAATCGTCTCCGGGCAGCTCATGGAAATCGGCGACACCTACAGAATGGTAGTGCGGGTGCTAAGCGTGGAAACGGCGGCGGTCGCGGCGCAGTACAGGAACGATGTCAGGAACGATGGGCGGATGAGGGCGCTGCTGACGGAAAGAAAGCATTTGGAGCAGGAGTCGGAGCTTGGGCAGCAGGTACGGCAGAAGCAACAGGCACCACAGGCCGAGGTTTTGGTGGTGGCGGAGGGGCCGGTAACGGCAACGGCGGTTGCGTCGGATGCGGGTGGGAAAGCGGGGGCGGCGGGAGGTGGCTCTGAAAAAAAGGCTCCTGCGGCTGTTAATCCTAACAAGGTCTACAAAGTTGGGGATGTTGGGCCGGCTGGGGGGCTTATATTCTATGATAAGGGGGATAATATTGATGGATGGCGGTATATGGAGGTGGCTCCGGTTGAGGCGGAGAAAAAGTTTGCGTGGTGGATACAGCGGCATTTAAGGAATGTGCCGGACAAAGGCGGTTTCACTGCCGTTGGCAAGGGCAAAGACAACACGCAAGAACTCATGAAGTATGTTAATGAAAACTGTGGGATATATAATAATGAACTTCCGGCAATTCTCTATTGCACTACGCTTGAGATAAATGGCTATAAAGATTGGTTCCTGCCCAGTTTGGATGAACTTCATCTGATGCGCCAAAATCTCCATATTATGGGGTTGGATAAGTTCAGTAATGAGGAAAGGTATTGGAGTTCGAGTAGTTATCGTTATGTAACCTTTAAATTCAATGAAAATGGTTGGGCAAGTGCAGCTGCAATGGGCCTCGTCCGCCCCGCCCGCCGCTTCTAACCCGCATTTCCGGCCCGCGCCTCGTCGTCCCGTTTGTCCTTTTGGCGCGGGCCAAAAGCCTAAAACGGGATGTTCAGGGCTGCGCTAACAGCGCGGGCGCCTGTTCATCCCTGCCGGGCCAATGGCCGTTATCTGGCGTACAGCCGGATGGGTCAGTCGCCGAGTTTTAGGATTTCGTCCACCGTCAGTTTAGTACTGTCCGCGATCTCTTCAATAGGTATCCCCTTGGCTTTCAGGCTCCTCACGATCTCCATCCGAACATTGTCCTCAGCGGTAAGGATGTTTGAAGTCATGTCCGTCTCGAACATCCTCCTGCTCCTTGCATGGGCCCGTTTCCGCTCTTCTTCGGTTACTTCCGGCAACACGGGATACCTCTTCAGTTGAGTTTTAGGATTTCGTCCACAGTGAACTCAGTAGCTTTCGCGATCTCTTCGACGGCCATCCCCATGCGTTTCAAGTTCATTGCGACCCTCATCCGGCCATTGTCCTCGGCGGTAAGGATGTTTGAAGTCATGTCCGTCTCGAACATCCTCCTGCTCCTGAACCGTGCGCGTTCCTGTTCGTCCTTGCTTATTTCCTGCAATAACGTGGCCGCCATACCTACCTCCTCTTTAGTTTCTATAATATGATTAATAATATCCCTGTATTCCGGCTTATCCGCAAATTGGAAAAAAGCCGACCACATTTCCAACGGCGTCAGCGCTGCCGTTGGCCTTTTCAAGATGTCATTGAGCTTGTTCATCTCAACGATAACTATATTGATTTGGTCGCTGAACAGCTTGCCGTCATCAAAGCGGAGCGCTGCTCTGTTCACGAAGCCGGGTCTTTCCGGCAGAACCGTATAGCCGCAGAACGTAATTTGATACGTCCGCACCAATTCGGCGTATTTCTTGCCTTTCGATGGTTGCGACGAGTGCAAATCCGTCCCATAATAGATATACTTGTTCTTAAAATTTCTGTGTTCGTGATCCCCGGCCTTCTCCTCCATCCGGGAGCTCTGCATTTCCACGTCAGCTTGATCCCCCCCGTCGATGGTGCAGTTTACGTCCAAGCGCTCGCCCTTTTCTGCGGTGTCCGAGATAGGCAGCTCGGTATTTCGCACTAATACGTCTACAACGGGCCGTTCTATTGCCGCCGAGATGACGTCCATCAGGACGTGCTTTGCGTCCGGGCGCGTCAGCAGGGTCTTGAAGATGTGGTCATCTGACGGTGGCAGGATGTCCGCGTCTGTCGGTAATTTGGCCATTCTTTGGTCTCCCTCTATTATAAATATACATCTACGGAAGCCCCAAAACCAAAAAAACAGCCGCCGCCGTCTAAACGACGCTTTCCGTGGGATTGGCGGGGCGAAGCTTCTCGCAGAGGGGGCCGGCTTTCTTTTTTGCTAAACCGCCATGCCATGTATTATATTATGATTATACCGAAGAATACTAATCTATGCAAAGTACCGGGCATTTCAGCAAAATCCAACCCCTAATTTAAGGAGGATAAAAATGGCACGGGTGATCCATGCTGAACTGCGGGGCGGTTATTGCGTGTATGTTGAATTTAAGGATGGGAAAAATGGTGTAATAGACCTTAAAAGTGAACTGGAAGACGATCACAGGCAGATCGTGAGGGATTTGCTGGATAAAGAGATGTTCAATACCATGAGGGTTGACTTAGGTACTCTGCGCTGGGCCAATGAGATGGATTTTTGCCCCGACTACCTGTACAATCTGGTAAACGCGAAGAAAAAAGTGGCTTGAGGGCGAGGGATGGCGGCGAAATAATCCAACCCCATTATTTTCACTTTGTGCCGCCATATATTATATTTATACTCCTGATTCTATGTATATTTCGTGAATAATGGGGTATTGATGAAAACACTGGGGATTTGTTTTGGCGCCACCACCGTCCAGTACGTCAAAATAGACGCTGACGGCGGTAAGAAGAAGATTGTTGCGACGGGCCGCGTGGCCCACGACGGGGATCCTAAGGCCGTCGTCCTCCACCTGCTCGCCCAGCGGGATATGGCCGATGTCGCCCGCATAGCCGTAACGGGCCGCGCGTTCAGGTCAAGCGTCGACCTCTCCGGCATTTCCGAGCCGGAGGCCATAGAGAACGCCCTCCGCGAGGTCTACCCCGACGGCGAGCGCCCGCAGCTCGTAATCAGTTCCGGCGGCGAGACGCAGCTCGTGTACGTCATGAACTCCAGGGGCGGCATCAGCTCCGTCCACTCCGGGAACAAGTGCGCTTCGGGGACCGGCGAGTTTTTCCTGCAGCAGATCCGCCGCATGGACATGGCGCTTGAGGAGGCGGTCGAGCTGGCCAAGAAGGGCGTTCCCCACAAGATAGCCGGGCGCTGCAGCGTATTCTGCAAGAGCGACTGCACCCACGCGCTCAACAAGGGCGAGCCGCGCGAGAACATCGCCGCGGGCCTCTGCCTGATGATGGCCGACAAGATAAGCGACCTCGTGAAGGACCTCAAAAGCGAGAAGACCGCGCTTATAGGCGGCGGGTCGCTCAACACCGCCATGGTCAAGATACTTAAGGAGCGCTTCGGGGCGTTGGACGTTCCCGAAACGGCGGCGGTGTTCGAGGCCTACGGCGCCGCGCTTTGGGCGGTTGATAACGACTGCATCGCCCTGCCTGCCGACCACGCCTCCGCAATCCACGACGCCCCCACATCGTTTGGCCGCCACGAGCCGCTCTCCAACGCCATGGACCTCGTGTCGTTCGAGTCGATGAAAAAGGACACCGTGTCGGAGGGGGACGAGTGCGTGATGGGGCTTGACGTAGGGTCTACGACGACCAAGGCCGTGCTGATGCGCCGCAAGGACAAGGCGGTCGTAGCGTCGGTGTACCTGAGGACAAACGGCGACCCGATACAGGCATCGCGCAACTGCTACAGGGCCATCGGCGAGCAGGCCGGCGGCGTGAAGTTTGACATTACCGGGCTGGGGGTAACGGGTTCGGGCCGGCAAATCGCGGCGCTGCACGCGTTGACGAACAACGTCATCAACGAGATCATCGCCCACGCCACCGCCGCGGCTTATTTTGACAAGGATGTGGATACGATTTTCGAGATAGGCGGGCAGGACGCGAAGTACACGTTTTTGACCGGCGGCGTTCCGTCCGACTACGCGATGAACGAGGCTTGCAGCGCGGGTACGGGATCGTTCCTTGAAGAGTCCGCCCGCGAATCATTGAACGTGCAGACAGAGGAGATTGGCGAGCGCGCGCTGTTCGGCAAGTCGCCGCCTAACTTTACCGACCAGTGCTCGGCGTTTATATCGAGCGATATCAAAACGGCGGGGCAGGAGGGGATCGGCAAGGATGACATTTTGGCCGGCCTCGTCTATTCGATCTGCCTCAACTATCTAAACCGCGTGAAAGGCTCGCGTCAGGTCGGCAAAAAAATCTTCATGCAGGGCGGCGTATGCTACAACAAGGCGGTGCCGGTGGCAATGGCGTCGCTCATGAAACACAAAATAGTTGTACCCCCCGAACCGGGCCTTATGGGCGCGTTCGGCGTAGCGCTTGAAACTATTAACAGGATGGACATAGGCCTTGCCGAGTCGGCCAAATTTGACCTTGAGGAGTTAGTCGCCCGCGAGGCTAAGCGCGAGGGCAGTTTCGTTTGCGCCGGCGGCAAGGAGAAGTGCGACCGCAAGTGTGAGATTTCAAGGATAAACGTCAACGGCAAGCAGTACCCTTTCGGCGGCGTCTGCAACAAGTATTACAATATGCGCCTCCATAAGGAGGTTGATGTTGAGGATTTCGACCTCGCCGCCGTCCGCCAGAGGCTGCTCTTTGAAGAGTTCGGCGTTAAGGAGCCGCACAAGGAGGGTAAGACGGTGGGCATAATGCGGACATTCCTGACGCACGCGATGTACCCGCTTTATTCGAACTTCTTCCACGAGATGGGTTTTAAGGTCGTGCTTTCCGACAAGATCGACCCCGAAGGTTTCGCCCGCATCGAGGCCGCGTTCTGTCTGCCGGCGGAGTTGACGCACGGCAGTTTCATGAACCTGCTCAAGAAGAAATTGGACTACATTTTCTTGCCGCACGTATCGCAGATCCCCGTCAAAAATCCGTCAACGGTCAGCAAAACGTGCGTATTCGTGCAGGGCGAGCCTTACTATCTTAAAGCGACATTCCGCCGCGAGATTGAGGAATCGAAATCGACCGTGCTCTCTCCGGTATTGCAGATGGACAAAGACTACGACAGGGCGCGTGTTCGCAATGAGCTGATAAATATGGCGGTGTCTACGCTGCGCGTAAGCCATACTTCCGCCACCGCCGCGCTCGATAAGGCGATAGCGCGTCAGCGCGCGTTTGACGCGGAATTGCAGGTGTACGGCAAGAAGGCGCTGCAATATCTCGAAAATCATCCCGATACGTTCGGCCTTGTCCTCTTTGGCCGCCCCTACAACACATTCGCCGCCGATGCCAACATGGGCATCCCCCACAAGGCCGCGTCGCGCGGGTACATTGTTATCCCGTTTGACATGCTGCCCGCCGCCGAGAATAAGGCGGACACTAAAATGTACTGGGGGATGGGGCAGAAGATAATGAAAGGTGCGCGGTTTGTGAAGGACCGCGATAACCTGTTTGGCGTGTTCATCACCAATTTTTCGTGCGGGCCGGATTCGTTTGTGTTGAGCTATTTCCGTAATATGATGAAATCGAAACCGTCGCTTACGCTTGAGCTGGATCAACATACTGCCGACGCCGGGATTGACACGAGGATAGAGGCCGCCGTTGACATCATGCAGAGCTACCGGCGCATCAGCAAAAATCTTCCTCCGGAGGATACTTCGTTTGTCCCGGCGGTTGTGCCGGACAGTGAGATGCGCGTCAAAGCGTCCGACGGCAAATACTATTCGATTTATGACCCTAAGGTAGAGCTTGTGCTGCCGTCTATGGGCAGGTACGGTACGGAGGCGCTCGCCGCGATTTTCAGGAGTTTGGGGGTGGACTGCCGTGCGCTGCCTGTTGCCGATAAAGAGATATTGAACCTCGGCAAGAAAAACTCTACGTGTAAAGAGTGCGTGCCTTATATTGTAACTACAGGGTCATTCCTGCAATACATTAAGGAGAAGAAAGACCCCGACAAAATCACGCTGTTCTTTATGGCGACAAGCGACGGCCCCTGCCGCCTCGGCCAATACTGCCGCGCTATCGCCCAGAATATCGAAAACCTGAAAATCCCCAACTGCGCCGTATTCACGCTTACGGACGAAAACGGCTACGGCGGCATGGGCGTCAAGAGCATCCTGAAGGGATGGCAGAGCATAATTGTCTCCGATGTGTTCACAGATATACGCAGCATGCTCTCGGTGGCCGCAAAGGACAGGGCGCAGGCCCTTGATACTTTAGAAGAGTGCTGGGGCGAAATGATACGGTTCTTTGAGGGCAAAACGAAGGGCGGTATTATCAAAACGCTTGACAAGATGGCAAAGCGCCTGTCGCAGATACCGCTGAAACTAAAGCCGTCGGACGTGCCGATGATATCCGTTATCGGGGAGATATTTGTGCGCCGGGACGAGTTCTGCCGCAAAAACATAGTCGACTATTTGGAAACGCGCGGCTTCGCGTCCAAAATCGCGCCTATCAGCGAATTTTTATGCTACAGCAACTACATTTTAAACGCGCGGCTCGGCGATGATGAGATGATGACATTCACAAATATGCTCCGCGTGCGCCTGACCTCGGCGCTTCAGGAGTACTGGGAGCGCAAGATCAAGAAAGCTATGTCGAAATGCGGGCTGTACAAGTTCGAGATGCTGGAGGTAGAGAAGACAATAGAAGCCGCGCAGCATCTGATAGACATCCGCTTCCGGGGCGAGGCGATACTTACGGTGGGGCTTGCCCTGAGGGAAATTCTGCACGACTCGTGCGGCGTTATATCCATAGGCCCGTTCGGCTGCATGCCGTCGCGCGTGGCCGAGTCTATACTCAAAAAAGAGATGAACGTAGACGGCAAGGCGAAAGTACCCGGCTGGGAAGAAAAAGCGCATAAATACGCAGATATAGGCGAATTTCCGTTTTTGGCTGTAGAAACGGACGGCAGCCCGTTCCCGCAGCTTATTGAGGCGAATCTTGAAGCGTTTGTACTGCAGGCGGGGCGCTTGCACGAATTCAGCCGTAAAGTGAAAGGATGAGGCCAATATGGGACCCATAGGCATTAAGGAACTGCTGGTAATTCTGTTGATCGTGCTGATACTGTTCGGCGCGAAAAAGATCCCGGAGCTGGCGAGGGGGCTGGGCATTGGCGTAAAAGAGTTTAAAAACGCCGCGAAGGAGCTTAATTCCGACGATGCCGCCGCCAAAACAGCGTCAACCAGCGATGCCGAAAGCAAGCCAAAAGGTGACGAACAGTCATCCTGATAAAGACAATGCCGTCAACAGCGGCGGCGTGAATGACGCCGGCAGCGAGATGTCCCTCATCGCCCATATCGCCGAATTGCGCCGGACATTAATCCGCTGCATTTGCGCCGTGATAATCTGCGCCATTCCGTGCGGGGTATATTGGAGGCGCATATTCGATTTGATAGCGGTCTACCCGCTGAAATTAAGCGAGCCGAGGCCGCAGATCATCTACACTGCCCCGGCAGAAACGGTAATGCTGAGCTTCAAGATCGCGTTGACATGCGGCATAGTCATCGCGTCGCCGTTTATATTCCAGCAGATATGGAGCTTCGTATCGCCGGGACTGTACAAAAAAGAAAAGCGCGTCATCTTCCCCGCCGCGATAGCGTCTACGTTTTGCTTTCTATCGGGGATAGCGTTCTGCTACCTCATGCTCCCCATGTTATTGCAATTTTTGACCGGGTTCGCTTCCGAGCAGATTGACCCGTTTTTCAAGATAGACGAGTATCTGGGGTTCCTGATAACCATGAGCCTCACTTTCGGCCTCGCGTTTGAACTGCCGGTAGTGGCGTTCGTGCTGTCAAAAATGGGCGTAATAGACCACCGTTTCATGACAAAATATTCCCGTCACGCCATTGTGCTGATATTCATCCTCGCCGCGGTAGTAACGCCGCCGGACGTATTATCCCAAATATTGCTGGCGCTGCCGCTCGTAGGGTTGTACGCTGTCAGCATATTGATATCATATCTGGCAAACCCATCGGCGCGCAGGGAGGCAGAACAATGACAAGCGGTGTTGGCTTTTCCGAGATACTGTTGATCCTGGCGCTGATAGTAATCTTCATCAACCCAAAACAGCTCCCCGGCCTGATCCGAAGAGTGTCAAAAACCGCCGCTCAGTTGCAGGCGGCGGTTAGAAAGTATATAGACGATGTCAAATACTGAAAAAACACACGGCAAAAAGACGGCATTCGTCGGAATGTTGCAACGGCCAGACATCATTTACGTTGTGACTCAAAAAAACATTACAAAAACATGATGTTTTTAGGTTTTTTTGAAAAAAAACGCTTCTTTTCACTTGATTTTTTGCAAAAATGTAGTATATTATGATACTGACATTTGTGATGAATTTGGGAAGGGAAAGGCTCATAATGTTTACCCGACAGAAAAAAAATATCCTGTTATGTATACTTGCGGTGTTGCTGGTATTTACAGTAGCAGTCAGTTGCGACACATATCCAATAACAATTAAGCCTGTTTTAATAGAAGAAGGGCAGGATGTTTGTGGGGGTGGTGCAGGAAATTTCGTGATAAAAACACAGGCGGAATTTGATAGTTTGATATGTCTATATTCTACGGGAAAAAATATTAATTTCGAGATACATCAGGTAATTGCGGTTATTGACGGATTTCGTCCTAGTGGTAGTTGGAGTATTAACATTACATGTATAAAAGAATATTCTGATTATATTGTTGTAAGCATATATATAAAAGCTCCAAAACGGGGAGCGACTACTGAAATTACTCAACCTTATCAAATTGTTAAAATACCAATAACTGAAAAGGATGTAGTGTTTAAGTATATCAATTATATTCCCCCTATCCCCCTGTAGGAGAAGGTATGTTATGAGTAAAATAAAAATATCGTTAGCTGGAGTATTTCCCGATTGGGCAGCGGCTGACAGCATTGTCTAAACCGCCTCAATATATCTAAAAAACGCCGATTTTGGTATTTTGAGCGCCTGTCAGGCTTCTTGCATTTCCTACTGCCGCGCAGTGGATTGTTCGGCAAGCCCTTTTTTAGGCCCCGTGCATCGGTCAGGTTTAATTTGAGGCAATTCGCGGTCGATGAAAAAAACAAAAAAATTTGTATTCCCGGAAACCCATAAGTTATATTTATAATGTTTGGATAAATAATTTCCGCAGGTTGCTTGTCCGGCGTCTGCTGGGTAGTTTGATGGAAGGATAGATTGTGGCTTTCAGGGATAGCTGTTGTGATGATTATTTTTACGGGTTTGATGGTGTGCGCGCCGGTACCGTTTGGACGCGTGGCGACAAAACTGCCCCCCCCCCCCCCCCCCTATATTAGTCTATTGATAATATATATATATTATATATTATATATAATACACCCATATAATCCCCATAAACACAACTATCATTCTAATTGCAAATCCCATTACTACCCACCCTCAAAACATCCGCCCCAAAGACATTTTTTCGCAAAATCTCTGACAATCTTACTGGCGCTTATCATATTTGCCCTGAATATCTCCGCATCAGCACAGTCACCCGACACATTTACCGACTCCCGCGACGGCCGGATCTACCGCACTGTAACTATAGGCGGCAAGATGTGGATGGCCGAAAATCTGGACTACCGCGCCGACAGCTCATGGTGTTACGCCAACGAGGACTCCAACTGCGTGAAGTATGGGAGGTTGTACAACTGGTCGGCGGCCATGTCTGCCTGTCCCGCCGGCTGGCGCTTGTCGTCCCGCGCCGACTGGGATGATTTGGAGCGGTCGGCGGGGGAGTGGTACGCGGGCCGGAACCTCAAATCGGGGAGGGGGTGGAACGGCTCGGACGATTACGGCTGGTCTGCGCTGCCCGGCGGTTACTGTTTCACCGCCCGCGTGTTCAAGAATATCGGAGAGTTTGGCTACTGGTGGAGCGCGGCGGAGCACAGCAAGGCCAAGTCATACAGCCGCATTATGAGGTCTGACTACCAGAATATGGTGGAATCGGCCATTTACAAGAATTATGCCCAATCCGTCCGCTGCGTCCGAAAGTAAATTTTTTTAAGATATTAGCTGTTTTCACATTCCCGATAATTATATTATGATACTGTTCTATCTTTGATGCGGGAATGTTCATGGAAAAGAAAATTGACGATATTGGCCGCCGAGGCTTCATAAAGGCGCTTGGCGCGGGTGCGGCGCTGGCCGCTATAGGCGGATCGTGCGGGCCGTCGGGCGGGCCGTCCGACGCAGGCAGGTTCGTGCCCGCCGGCGATATGGCCTACCGGACCGACAAGCTCGGCAACAAAATTTCGCTTCTGGGCTTCGGCATGATGCGCCTGCCGCGCGTGTCGCGGGCGCACAGGGAGTCGCTGGCCGACATCAACGACATTGACCAGGACGAGGTCAACCGGCAGGTTGAGTACGCCATAAAGCACGGCGTGAACCTCTTTGATACCTCGCCCGTGTACGTAAAGGGTTTTTCGGAGAAGGCGACCGGTATCGCGCTTAGCCGCTACCCGCGGGACTCATACTATTTATCGAGCAAGCTGTCTAACCAGCGCGCGCGCAGCCGTGAAGACTCGTTGCGGATTTACCACAAGCAGTTTGAAGACCTGCAGACAGACTACATAGACCACTACTTCATCCACTCCGTAGGCAGCCACGAGAACTGGAAAGAGCGGTATATCGACAACGGGATGCTCGATTTCCTGCTCAAGGAGCGCGAGGCGGGGCGGATACGGCAGCTGGGCTGGTCGTTCCACGGCGACGGCGCTTTTTACGAGTATCTGATGAACGAGTACGACTGGGACTTTGTGATGGTTCAGCTGAACTATTTTGACTGGGATCTCGCCGTGGGCCGCGCCAACATGAGCGCGCGGCGGCAGTACGAGATCGCGGTTGAGAGAAACGTTCCGGTGATGATAATGGAGCCCCTTCTGGGGGGCCGCCTGGCTGCGCCGCACTACAAGGTGCGGGAGCGTATGATGCAGGCCGACCCGGCCGCCACCGCAGCGTCTTGGGCGATGCGGTTTGCCGGTACCCTGCCGAATGTGTTTACAGTATTGAGCGGGATGACCTTCATGGAGCATTTGGAGGAGAACGTATGCACATACTCGCCGCTCAAGCCGCTTGACGACAGGGAAAAGGCGATGCTTGTTGATGTCGCGCGGATAATGCTTGAGAACCACAATATCGTCTGCACCGAATGCCAGTACTGTATGCCCTGCCCCTACGGTATTGATATACCGGCGATATTCACGCACTTCAGCCGCAGCCTGAATGAGGGCAATTTTCCTGACGACAGGCAGAGCGGCGATTACCGCAGGGCAAGGCGGGCGTTTCTGGTGGGTATGGACAGGAACGTGTCTCCGATACGCCAGGCCAACAGATGCATAGGCTGCAGAAAGTGCGTGCCGGAGTGCCCGCAGCGGATTGATATACCGCTGGAGTTGCAGCGGATTGACAAATTCGTTGAGACGCTGAAGGTGGAGGCGTAATCATGCTCAAAAAACTGCGCGTCATACTTGCGGTGTTTTTTATTGTTGCCGTAACATTTTTGTGCCTTGATTACACGGGGACGGTCCACGCGTTTCTCGGATGGTGCGCGAAAGTTCAGTTCGTTCCGGCGCGTTTATCCGTCAACGACGCGGTTGTTGCCGGGTTGATATTGATGACGCTGCTCTTAGGGCGTGTTTATTGTTCGGTGATTTGCCCATTGGGGATATATCAGGACATTGTTTCGCGTATTGCCGGGCTCAAGAAGAAAAAGCGTTTCGCTTACCGTCCGCCGCGCCGCGGGTTTGTTATTTTTCGGATATCTTTATTTGTGATCTTTCTTTTGGCCGCCGCGCTCCACTACCCTGTGGTGACCAATTTGCTTGAGCCGTACAGCGCGTACGGGCGTATGGTTTCGCAGATATTTGGCCCGCTGTACCAGTGGGGAAATAATATTTTAGCCCATTATGCCGAAAGTGTGGGCAGTTATGCCTTTTACAGCGTGGATGTATGGTTGAGGGGCGTTAGCGTGTTGATTATCGCCGTATCTACATTTATATTGGCAGGCGCGTTCGCGTGGAAGAGCGGGCGCGGGTATTGCAACGGCGTTTGCCCCGTTGGCGTGTTTTTGGGTTTGTTCGCGAGGTCTTCGGTGATGAGGTTGAGCGTTGACAAGGGGAAGTGTTCGGGCTGCGGTATTTGTGTTAATAACTGCAAGGCCGGGTGCATTGATCCGGGGGATATGGAGATAGACTATTTCCGCTGCGTATCGTGTTTTAACTGTAAGGACGCTTGTCCCAAAAAAGCGGTAAAGTATGCGGCGGACGGATGCTTTAAGAAATCGCTCGGCGCAAAGGTATCTGCGGGTGCTGAAGCGCCGCCGGCGGTGAAGGCATTATCCGGCGACAACCTTCTCGTCCGCCGCGGGCTCTTAGCCGGCGCCGCGCTGATGCTCTGGGGCCTTGTTACCCGCGCTTCCGCCGACCGCCAATTCGACGGCGGCCTTGCCGCGCTTGAGGATAAGAAGGCCCCGGTGCGGTCAAGGCCAATAGTTCCTCCCGGCGCCGACAGCGCGAAAAATTTCCGTGCCCGCTGCACGGGCTGCCAGCTCTGCGTAACGGCCTGCCCCAACCACGTTTTGCGCCCGTCAGGCAAGGCGTCGTCGTTCATGCAGCCGCATTTGTCTTTTGAGCGCGGGTACTGCCGCCCGGAGTGCGTAAAGTGTTCGCTCGTCTGCCCTACCGGCGCTATCCTCCCCATAACCGCCGCCGAAAAATCATCAAAGCAGGTCGGTATAGCTATATGGAAACCGGAGTTGTGCGTTGTAAACAGGGACAGCGTGATATGCGACCTGTGCTCGCGCAAGTGCCCGACTGGAGCGATAACGATGATTGCGCAATCGGCTGACGATACGTCGTCCCCGAGGATTCCGATGATAGACACCGCCCGCTGCATAGGCTGCGGCGCGTGTGAGCACCTGTGCCCGTCGCGGCCCTACAGCGCTATTTATGTTGACGGGGTGGATGTTCACCGGACGATATAGTCAGATTTTCGCGAGGATTTTTTCGGCCTCTTCCACCGTTTCTACGCATATTACGAACTTGTCGATAGATACCGTGTCCAGCGCGACTTTCACGTAACCCGTAGCGCCGGCCATCACTAACTTTCCGCCCAGTTCCTCGCATTGCAGGTGCAGGCGCACTATCATGCTCATCGCGCTTGAGTATATGTTGTTTACGGCGGAGATGTCGAGTATCACCTTGTTCTTCTTCTGCGCCTTGATTTTTTGCGTGACCTCGCTTAACACCTCCGTGCGCAGCAGGTTCAGCGTGCCGTTGCACACTATTAGCACCGCGCCGCGCTCGGTGTGGCGTACGGTTACGCCGTTGCGGCTCACCGCGAGCCGGTACGGGCACTCCGCGCACCGCGCCGCGTCTTCGGCGGTCCAGCCGGGGCTGCCGCTCTTGAGTATCCAGCAGGAGATGTTGCCCATATTGCCGGTGTTGTTGTGGAAGTTGCGGTAGACTATGCACGCATCCCGCTGTTCCTGCGAGCAATCTGTCATTTCGTAGCAGTTCATTTCAAAAGCCCCCTGTACAGCTCAATCTGTTTGGCGGTGATCCTGTCCCATGAGAAAAATTCGCGCACCTGCTCCCTGCAATTCTTCGCCAGCGTCTGCGACAAGTTACCATCATTATACAATGATTGCAGCGCGTTTGCAAGTTCTTGCGGAGATTTCTCTTTTACGAGCAGCCCGGTCCTGTTGTTGATGATGACGTCTGTGATGCCCCCGACGCCGCTTGCCACTATAGGCACGCCGTATTCCGCGGCCTCGATGAGCACGACGCCAAGCCCCTCGGTGTCGCCCCTTGAGTCGACTATCGCCGGGAGGACGAAGCATCCGGCGGATTTGTACTCCTCCTCAAGCTGCTCCGTAGAGAGCTTGCCTGTGAACGTAACCTGTTGAGGCGCCTCGTTTGCCGCCTGCTCCTTCAGCCGCTCGGTCAGGTTGCCGTGGCCGACTATGCGGACCTCAAATTTACCGGGATCAAGCATCGCCGCGGCCCTGATAAGGTATTCGATCCCCTTCCGCTCGATATGTCGGCCAACGAACAGCACGCGGAACCTGCCGTCCCCGGCGTTGGCGCCCATGGTTTCGCCGCCGGCACCGTCCCCGGCATTGGCATCCCCTGACCCCAGCGTCGTACCATAAGGCAGTATCACGACATCCTTATCATAGATCTCCCTGACTTTTCCGGCGGTAAAAGTGCTGTTCGCGATTATTAAGTCGGCGCGTTTTATGAAGGATTTGAGTATCGGGCGGATCCACTTTTTCTTCTTGGCCAGCAGCAGCTCGGCGCCGTGGAAGTTGAGGACGACCGGGATTTTGCGGAACAGCGCGGCGCAGTAGGCCATAAAAGCGTGCGGGAACGGCCAGTGCACGTGGAATATCCGCGGCTTTGTTTTTATTGATACCAAAAGCGTTTTTAACGATCCGAATATGACGTACGGGACGGCCAGAATCTGCAAAAAAGGGTTTTTGGCGATTTTGGACGGCCCCCCCTCGTCGTGGGTCAGCATCTCAAGGGCTGCCGGTGCGTATCTGTACCGGTGTACGGCTATGTCGTCTATAATATGGCTTTTGAGCCCTCTGTGCGCCGGCGCGACGACCGCCACGCTGCAGCCGCCCTCTCTCAATCTGCCCAGCGAGGCCCGCAGCCAGGGCACCTCGGAGTCTTCGCCGCGGCGGGGATAGACCGAGCTTAAGACCAGTACGGAGATGTTTTCGTCGTTTTGCGCCTCCACGGCGTACCCCCCAATCGCTATAGAATATACTTTTTCGCCGCCCGCGTTTGCGTTAAAAAATAAACTTTTGACACGCTGATTGCCCATTTATTATATTATTAGGATTATAGACATTCGGAGAGGTGCCCGAGCGGTTGAAGGGGCACGCCTGGAAAGCGTGTGTACGGATCCCGTACCCAGGGTTCAAATCCCTGCCTCTCCGCCATTTACTGGACCAGGCCCTGCGCAACCAGAGGCTGTGAACCCCGCCAGGCCCGGAAGGGAGCAACGGTAAGCGCGCACTCGGTGTGCCGCAGGTAAACTTGGTCCTTTTTTATGATTACACATGGCGCGGGCCGCCGTATGGGCTGCCCCTGCATATTTACAGATATTACGGATGGGTTTATGGCATACATAGTATTCGCGCGCAAATACCGGCCTCTTGGGTTCGACGACATGGTCGGCCAGGAGCACGTCGTAGACACCCTGCGCCGCGCCATCACGAACAACAGGGTCGCGCACGCCTACATCTTCACGGGCACGCGCGGTGTAGGCAAGACCACCTCCGCCCGCATACTCGCCCGCGCCCTCAACTGCGAAAAGGGCCCCACCGCCGAACCGTGCGGGGTCTGCGAGGCCTGCAAGAACATCCTGAATGGCTCCAGTTTCGACGTTATGGAAATAGACGGGGCGTCCAACAACGGCGTAGACGATATACGCGAACTGCGCGACAACATCGGCTACTCCTCCATGACGGGGCGGTACCGCGTTATAGTGATAGACGAAGTGCATATGCTGACCAAAAACGCCTTCAACGCGCTGCTGAAAACGCTGGAGGAGCCTCCCAAAAACGTCATATTCATTTTGGCCACGACCGAGCCGCACAAGATCCCCGCGACTATCCACTCGCGGTGCCAGCGGTACGACTTCAGGCGCGTGAGCGCGGAGCGGCTTGTCGAGCACCTCGCCAAAATTTGCGGGAAAGAGGGCGTGAAGTTCGAAAAAAGCGCGCTCACCCTCGTCGCCCGCCAGGCCGAAGGCAGCGTGCGCGACTCGCTTAGCCTGCTGGATCAGGTATGCTCTTTCTGTCAGGACGGATTGTCGGAGAAAGAGGTAAGGGAGGTGCTGGGCCTCGTAGGCACCGACGTCTACCGCAAGCTGATGGCGGACATTAAGGCGAAGGATCAGGCCCCCGCGCTGGAGTCGGTACAAAAAGTTTTGTTCGACGGCTACGACCTGCACGAGTTCGTAATGGGCCTGCAGGAGCACCTGCGCAACCTGCTCTTCTCGCGGATACCGGGGGCGCTGGAGTCGCGCGGCTTGGACATAGAGGCCGGCGAGGCAAAAGCGTTTGCCGATGAAGCGAAAGGGTTCGCCGAGGCCGACCTGCTGCGTATGGCCGAGATTGTCAAAAAGGCCGAGCAGGAGCTCAAGTGGAGCGCGTACCCGCGGTTTCTGGCCGAGGTGATGGTGCTCAAACTGCTGCATCTCGACACGTCGGTAAGCATAGAGCAGCTGCTGAAGTTCGCCGCAGGAGCGGCGCCGCCCGATATTGAGGACGTAAAAAAAAAACTGAGCTGACGCCGCCGCAGGCGCGCAAGCCGGAACCAGCGCCGTACCCCACACCCGTACCGGGTCCGATGCCTGAACTGCGTACCGGCAGCGTCAACGGCAATATATCGGATGATGACAGGACGGGCAGTACCGCGAAAGCGGCCGGCGGCGGAAAGGACGTTCATAGAACGGATGTTCCCAAAGGTGCGGTATTGCAGGCTTTGCTGGAGATGTTCGACGGCGAGATACTGAACTCAAAATAATATAACAAGGGGATTATTATGAAAAACATGAGCAAGATGCTAAAGCAGGCGCAGAAGATGCAGCAGCAGGTAATGAAGGCCCAGGAGGAGCTTCAGCGCAAAGAGTACGAGGGCGTGGCCGGCGGTGGCATGGTCAAGGTTGTAGTAAACGGCAAGAACGAGCTGGTCTCCATCAAAATCAACAAAGAGGTGGTAGACCCCGAAGACGTGGAGATGCTCGAAGACCTGATAGTAGCCGCCCACACAAGCGCGATGGAACAGGTCAAGGGCGATTCGGAATCGGTCTTCGGCTCCCTGCAAAGCGGCCTCGGCCTGCCGGGGATGTAATGTTAGACAGCCTCGAAGAATTGGTGTCCGCGCTGACCAAGCTGCCCACAATAGGCCGCAAGAGCGCGTGGCGCCTCGCGCTGCATCTTATGGAACGTCCTGAGGCGGAAAGCAAATATCTGGCCGATACCGTATTGGCGGTAAGGCGGAAGGTAAGGCGCTGTACCGTTTGCCACAACTACAGCGAGGACGAGGTATGCGCGGTGTGCGCGTCTCAGGCGCGCGACAGGTCGCTTATATGCATTGTCGAGAAACCGACCGATGTCTTTACAATAGAGAACGCCGGCAGATACAGGGGCCTGTACCATGTTCTTGGCGGGCTGTTGTCGCCGCTGAACGGGATAACCGCCGATAAATTGCAGATAGCGTCGCTAAAAGAGCGCCTCCGTAGCGGCGACGACGATATCAGGGAAGTGATAATAGGCCTCGGCGGCAGCGGAGACGCGGAGACGACCGCGATTTATTTAGCGAGGACTCTGCGTGACGAGGGCGTAAAGGTGACAAGGTTCGCGCGCGGCCTGCCCGCCGGCCTTGAGCTGGAGCACGTGGACCAATTAACGCTTACGCAGGCGTTGACCGAACGTATTGATGTAATGTACAGGGACTAATGCTGCTAATGTTATGAGGATGTGCCCATAAGGGTACGAACCTCGGCAGAAAACGCTGTATAAATTTTTTCCGGCACCCCGGAAGGGGTGCAGCCTTGGTGCAGATGGATACAATAATTCACTGGGTAAGAAAAATCGGCGCTTCATGCTTCTTCATAGGCTATTTCCCGTTTGCCTCCGGTACGGTAGGGTCATTCGCAACGATAGTGGCGCTGTGGATCATGAAAGACCATTTCTCGTTTATGACAGGCCCCGAAAACGCCCTGCAATACTGGTGGGCGATAGTTACGCTCACGGCGATAAGCTTTTTCCTGTGCGACAGGGGCAGAGAGACGTTTGGTTCGGATGATCCCAAACAAACGGTTTTTGATGAGGTAGTAGGGCAGTTCATTACCTTTTTCATGATACCGCTGAATATCCGCACGCTTGTGCTGGGGTTCGTACTCTTCCGCTTCTACGACATAGTAAAACCGTTCCCCGTGTACAAATTGGAGGAGCTTGAAGGCGGCATTGGAGTAACGATGGACGACGTAGCCGCGGGTATACTGGCCAACGTTACGCTGATGGCTATAATATGGGCGTATCAATGGGTCATGGCGTATCTTGTTATCGGCGGGTGATTTTGGAAATCATCATATATTTGTAATAGTGGGATGTTGATAATATGGAATCAATAATGATACGCCTCGGCGAGATTCTCAAAAGCCGGGGGCTGACGCTTGCGGTGGCCGAATCATGCACGGGCGGGCTTCTTGGCGGAGCTATAACGTCGGTTGCGGGATCGTCATCATACTTTCGCGGCGGGGTCATTGCGTATGATAATGATATAAAGCGCGGCATCCTCGGCGTTCCGGCGGAAGATTTGGAAACGTATGGCGCTGTCAGTGATCCTGTAGTAAAAGCGATGGCGGGCGGCGCCGCTGAACTTTTTGGCGCCGGCTGCGCGGTAAGCGTCTCCGGGATAGCCGGCCCCGGCGGCGGGAGCGATGAGAAACCTGTCGGGCTTGTGTTTATAGGGGTATTTTATAATGGCCGGGCGCAAAGCCGCTCGTTTGCCTTTAAAGGCAATCGTGAAGATGTGCGTTCGCAAAGCGTAGACGCCGCGCTTGAATTTTTGGCGGATGTCATCAAATAAGAGAAAACGCAGTATAGCTGATATCATAAACACTTATCAAGGAGGTACCGAATGAAAAGACACACAATCCTGACCGCCGCGCTCCTCTGCGCGGCATTCTCGCTGGCCGGCGCGCATGATTTAAAGCCCATCCAGCTCAAAAAGCCCGACATGGCGCGCAAGGGCACGCTTATGGACGCGCTCTCGAAGAGGCAGTCTGTACGCGAGTACGGCAGCAAGATGATCACCGATCAGGAGCTTTCCGACCTGCTCTGGGCCGCCAACGGCATCAACCGCCCCGCCGAGGGCAAGCGCACCGCGCCGTCGGCAATGAACGTGCAGGATATAGACATATACGTGTTGACCGCGCAGGGCGTATACCTCTATGACGCGAAGAAAAACACGCTTGACCCGGTAACCTCCGGCGACCACCGCGCGCAAATAGGCGCACAGCCGTTCGTAGCAACCGCGCCTGTCAACCTGATGCTCGTGTCGGACCTCTCCCGCTTTACCCGCGGCGACGACGCTGGCAAAGCGAACATGGCCGCGATGGACGCCGGCATCGTATCACAAAACATCTCCCTGTTCTGCGCCTCAGCCGGCCTCGCCACAGTAGTAAGAGCGATGATCGATGTCGACAAAATGACGCCCATCCTTAAACTCAAGCCGGCGCAGAAGATATTGCTGAATATGCCGGTGGGGTATCCGAAATAAAAAAGAGAGGTTTTTGGGGATGGCCGGGCGTTGCACGCAACGCCCCTACAACGTCATTATCGCAATAAATTATCATTTGTGTGAGTGTTGAGATTGGAGTGTTGAGAGTGGAGTTAACGTCAAAACCCCCGAATCCGTTGATTTTGACTTTAACTCCACTTTCCACTCTCTACACTGCTAAAATGGGAGTTGGGCCAAAAAGGTCCTAAATTGGGTCCTAAACTGGGTCCTAAAATGGGTCCTAAATTGGGTCCTAAAATGGGTCCTAAATTGGGGGCAGAAAAAATATCCGATGCCAGTTGGTAAATCTGAAATATATGGCGCGAATTATTTTTTTGATTTTCTTGACATTCATACTGCAATAATGTAAATTTATAGCATGAACGGAATCGGAAGTCTGCATTTTGGGTTTTGCCCGGAATGTTTTTGTTGACGGGCGGAGTTGAATGTTTCTTGGCGAGAGGCTTGGAGAATTTATATGATGTTTTTAACTGTTTTGGCAATAACGCTTTTGATTACAAGCGCCGCCGCTGCGGCACTGTATGTGACGCTCCGCACACGCACGGCTTGCTTGACAACAGTGAATTTGCTTGACAAGAGGGAATTCCCCCCCCCCCCCCCCCCCCATGTAAGTCATTGATTTATAAGGAGTTACAAGGCTTATTTTGTTTACAAAAACAAACATATAGTTATATTTCCGGTACCACCGTAAAACCTCGATGTATCCCGCATATAACCATTCGTTACCGTTGTTATTATTTTGGCAATTATCCTATTAACTCAAATAAAGGAGCAGGTGTATGAACAGGGCTGCCGTACTGCTGGTAATTTTATTTTGCACGGGGGCATTCGCGCAGTTTGGCGCGTTGTCCGAAATAGTTGTGTATGTGAGGGGCGATCTTAATGACGCCGGCAAACGTGAATTAGGATGGAGAATACTTGACGCATTTGATAAAAGCGGGCGGTTTGCGACGGAAGCGCGCCTGCTTTGGATAGAAGAGTGGGCAATGGATGATAATCAGGTACTCGGAGCAGCACAGAAAGACCTTGCCGCCGAATATATATGCATCGTGGATGTAACATCCGCCTTTGGCTCACAAAAAATATTGGCGCGCGTACTTAAGGTTAAAACCGCCGAGGTTGGATTGACTGCGGAAGTGTCCGCCCTATTGAACGATAAGCAGGCTTTTGCGACTGTCTCCAACAATATTGTGAACAGTATGTTCGGAATATCAAACCAGACGCCAACACCCGCAGCAATACAGGAACCTGCCTCTGCCGCCGGGATGCCGCCCAATAACGCCCCTACCACAGTAAAAGGGCCGGTTAAAGCCTCCGTATATATTACCGGTTTACCAAGCCCGGTGGGCAACGCACTAAACAAGGCCATTAACTCGGCTCTGATGAAAACCGGTATATACGAGAGCATGGAAAACATCAATACGTTCGTCAGCGGCGCGGCAAACGATGCACAGCTCATAAGCGCCGGGAAACAGGCTGACGTTGGGTACGTATTCGTGATAAATGTGGGCGGGCAGATATCCATACGGATACTTGACGTGAAGTTGGACGCGATGCTGGCGCAGATATCGATTAACGGGCAGGTAACGGTGGCTAATGCTACGGTTATTGCGGCGAAAATCGTTGATTTTATATTGAAATCGGGGCCGCAGGCGGACCCTGATATGATGGTGCGGCCGAGGCAGAAGCCAAAGGCGGATACTGATATGATGGTGCGGCCGAGGCAGAAGCCAAAGGATAGCGATGGTTACTTTGCGCTGACGTATCTGCCGGTGGCAACGCCGGTTTTTGGGTTAGCCGGTAATCTGCAAGGCGGGTGGGTTTGGGGGGATGGGATGTTTTTAGGAGGCGAATTTATGATTGGTATTGGCAATAGTAGTACTTATGCAGACATGGGTGGATTGGGGTTAAATTTTGGCAATGTGTACGCGTTTTCATCAAAATCTAAATTAGTTTACGGTATTTCAGGAGGAAGTTGGTTTATTGAAGGTGATGTTGATAAATTCTATATAATGGGCCCTTTCATCAAATACCGCTACCATTTCCTTGAATTCTCATCCAGAGCACTTATAGGCAACGGTTTCAGCGGCCAAGCAGGGGTTGGCTTATATTTCGAAGGCTCAAAGAGGTTCAGATAGCGTAATCTTAAAATTTTACCTCGTGCCACTGATTCAGCGTAATATCGCAACACAAGCACTACGGGCGGCCGTCCCCGGCCGCCCCATCAATCTCTTAAACCCCAAACGCCCCCAGCGGTCGGGCGCGGGCGGAGTCGCCCATGGATCCGAACAGCGATTTATCGGTGTAGTGCGTGCCGCCCGTTACGCTCTCTCCGCCGAGCGCGATTGATACGAAGATTTCGTTGTTGTTATCCATTTGGTGGGCTATCCTTGCGCTTGTGTAACCGCACGCGCTTAGGCAGTTGTTCGTTGGCCAGCATTTGCCCTGTCAGGTCGTGGGTGCCGTCGGCGATGTCGCGCAGGCGCTCTATCATTCCGAGGCCGAACAGGGTGGCGGCGTAGGCGCCTATGGAGGTGCCGGCGTGGCCTTTTTCTATTTTGGACAGGGTGATGACGTTTATGCCCGCGCGCTCGGCGAGGAGGGCCATGGTGATCCTGCGGCGGCGGCGGGCGTCGCGGATGTCCTCGCCTATCTTGCTCAGGGCGGAGGATACGGGGAGCGGGAGAGGAGATTTCTGTCTCATTTTTTATATGTACCTTATTATATGTTATAGGATATTATAATGTATTATAGTATGTTTTAAATTGAAAATCAAGAGCCTTGTGGGATTTTCGGAAAATATTTTTTAAAAAACTGTTGACATACGTTCCCAAATATAGTATCTTTGTAGTTGAGTGGTTGTTCAACCTTTTGTTTCAAGGCGATACTGGGGGGTGGCGGTATGAAAAACGGCGATAAAGTAATGTGCGACTGCGAGGTCATACACGGGGAGGTGGTGGAGCGTGTGCGGCCCGCCATGCCTGCGGATGGGGATTTTGGGAAGCTCGCCGTGCTCTACAAGGCGTTTGCCGACCCTACGCGGCTGCGGATACTGTGGGCGCTGTCGCGGGAGGAGATGTGCGTGTGCGATCTGGCGTTTCTGATGGGGATGACCAAGTCGGCCATTTCGCACCAGTTGAAGTTTTTGCGGATGTCTGATCTGGTCAGGTTCAGGAAAGAGGGGCAGATTGTGTATTATTCGCTGGCGGATGATCACGTGTTGGATATTTTTGAGAAAGGGTTTGAGCATATAAATGAATGATGCCCTGTTATCCGGCGTAGCGGGAGGCCGGGTGCGGCCGCTCATACGGGCGTTTGTTTTGGATAAATAGGATTATTTTTTTATCATATAGTTGAATGATTGAGCAATCAATCACAAATGTGGGTTGCAGATAATATACATTATTAATAATGCAACTGCGGCCGGCCTCGCCCGCCCGCAGCTCTGAAAGGAGAATAACCATGTCGGAACAATGTCAATCCAACCGGCAAAACGGTTCAGGTTGCGGGTGCGGCAACAGCGGCGCCCGCGAAGACGGCGACGGGAAGCGCCAGATCATCCAACTGGCCGTCGGCGCGTCATTATTGGTTGCCGCGTGGGTCATCAGGGGCGATATCAGCCCCTACATCTTTTTCGCGAGCTACGCGGTCCTCGGCTGGGAGGTCGTCTATTCCGCGCTCAAAAATCTCTTCCGCGGAAAAGTTTTCGATGAGAATTTTTTGATGGCCGTCGCCACCGGCGGCGCGTTCGCCATCGGCGAGTTCCCGGAGGCCGCGTCCGTCATGCTATTCTACTCGGTGGGCGAGCTGTTTCAGGATATGGCCGTGCGCAGGTCAAGGAAGTCCATCTCCGAGCTGATGGATATCCGCCCCGATTTCGCGAATGTTTATGCAGGGGGGCAGATTTCTCGCGTCAGCCCGGATGACGTAAAAATCGGCAACATGATCCTCGTCAAACCCGGCGAAAAAATCCCGCTCGACGGCGTAGTGGCGGACGGTGAATCCATGCTTGACATGAGGGCATTGACGGGGGAGTCTGTGCCGAAAAGCGTTAGTGTATCCGAAAATGTCTTCTCCGGCAGCGTCAATTTAAACGGCGTGCTGATAATCGAGGTCACGAAGGTATTCGGGGAATCGACCGCCGCGAAGATCATCGCGCTGGCGGAGAACGCGAGCTCAAACAAGGCTCCGACCGAAAATTTTATCACGACATTCTCGCGCTATTATACGCCGGTGGTAGTTGGACTGGCCGCGCTTCTGGCTGTGATACCGCCGCTGTTCTTTGCGGGGGCTTGGAGCGACTGGATTTACCGCGCGCTTGTGTTCTTGATGATATCGTGCCCGTGCGCGCTGGTGATATCAATACCAATAGGTTTTTTTGGAGGTATAGGCCGCGCGTCCAAAAACGGCATACTCGTCAAAGGCGGGAATTATTTAGAGGCGCTGAACTCTCTTGACACGGTCGTTTTTGATAAGACGGGTACGTTGACAAGAGGCGTTTTTGAGGTTACGGGGATCTATCCCGCCGGTAGCTTTACTAACGATAATCTGTTAGAATACGCGGCAGCTGCGGAGACGTTTTCCAATCACCCTGTAGCCGCGTCCATCAAAAAAGCGTACGGCAAAAAGGTTGACGAGAGGGATATAGCCGATTTTAAGGAAATTGCCGGGCACGGGACAAGCGTCTGCACCGTCAACAAAAAGCGCATCCTCGCCGGAAACGCAAAACTTATGCGGCAGGAGAGTATCGAGTTCGCCGAAACATCCCACCACGGCACAAAAGTCTATGTCGCCGTTGATGGTAATTTCGCCGGCTGTATCGTCATATCAGACGATATAAAACCCGATAGCCGCGACGCTATTATCGGCCTTAAAGAAATCGGAATCAAAAAAACGGTTATGTTGACGGGCGACGAGCGCCAAACGGCGGAAATCATCGCCAATGATTTATCGATCGACGAAGTCCACGCGCAGCTCTTGCCGCATCAAAAGGTAGAGATGATAGAGCGGCTTGAGGCCGGTAAACATCCGAAGAAAAAACTTGCCTTTGTTGGCGACGGCATAAACGATGCGCCGGTGCTCGCCCGCGCCGACATTGGCATAGCAATGGGCGGCCTCGGCTCCGACGCGGCGATTGAGGCGGCGGATATCGTACTGATGACCGACGAGCCGTCGAAGATAATCACAGCCGTAAAAATCGCCAGGGACACTCGCCGCATCGTCTGGCAAAACATTGTCTTCGCGCTCGGCGTCAAAGGCGTTTTCCTCGCGCTGGGCGCGACGGGGATATCCGGCATGTGGGAAGCCGTTTTCGCGGATATCGGCGTATCATTATTGGCAACGCTGAACGCGGTCAGGACGATGAGGAAATAGGAATTTGGCGGTGTGTTGATGATAACAAAAACAACCGCCTGCAGGGGCGGCCGTTCCCGGCCGCCCGTTTTTTTAAACATCACAACTGCCTTATCCTGCCCACCCCGCTGTTGTTCGTAACAACGCGCGGGTTCCCCCGGTACCGTATGTCCCCAACGCCCGTCAGCCTCGCGTTCAGGGTGTCCGTTGCCCATATGCGTATGTCGCCCGTGCCTGAATGTACTACATTAACATTGCTGGCCCTGAAATTCGTTGCGTGGATATCGCCAACGCCCGACAGCTGTATGTCCAGATTCTCCGTGTCCCCCGTGTAAATCCTGATGTCCCCCACGCCGTTGAGTATAACGCTCCGTACTGTCGGCATATATACATCAATATCTATCCGCTTCGACCACCCCGTGTTCCGCCGCTGGCCGATGTAGAGCGTATTGTCGACGACTGTGGTCTGTATCCTGTCTATAATATCATCGTTGGCGCTTACGACCACCCTGTACTCCCGCCCCGGATGTATGAACACGTCCCCCACGCCGTCAAGCGAGACGGCGCTGAATTCGCCTGCAACGTACCGTTCCTCGGTTACCATATCGTAACAGCAGTTCGTTGATAACAGGGCCGTTACGAGAACTGGCAGCAAAACCCCAAAAGCGCGCTTCTTCACAAAAACCTCCAAAGTTAGAATTAAAAATTGGCGCATCTGGTGTGCGCGGATATTATATTAAACACGTCCGGAATGAAAAGTTGTCACCCAAAATCGGAATTTTAGCAAAAAATGTCGCTGATAAACATATCAAACCTCACATTCGGCTACGACAGCAGCCCCGATAACGTTTTTGAGGACGTGTCATTCCAGATAGACACCGATTGGCGGCTTGGGTTCACCGGGCGCAACGGGCGGGGCAAGACTACGTTCCTTAAACTGCTTATGGGGGCCTACGAATACTCCGGCGCGATATCGAGCAGCGTGGATTTCCTCTATTTCCCGTTCGATGTGGCCGATAAGACGAAAATAGCCGTTGATATCGCGCGTGGTATCAACGCAAATTTTGAGGAGTGGGAGCTTGAGCGCGAATTATCGCTGCTTGACGCGGATGCCGGAATTTTAAACCGCCCATTTGAAACATTGTCAAACGGCGAACAGACAAAACTGCTCCTCGCGGCGCTGTTTCTTAATGATAACGGGTACTTGCTGATAGACGAACCGACCAACCACCTCGACGCGGCGGCGCGTCAGGCCGTCAGCGGGTATCTGAAAACAAAAAAAGGGTTTATACTCGTATCCCACGACAGGGCGTTCCTCGATAACTGCGTCAACCACATACTGTCAATCAACAAAACGGATATAGATATCCAACGCGGCAACTTCTCATCATGGCGCGAAAATAAAGAGCGGCAGGATAACTTTGAACTCTCCGAGAATGAGAAACTGAAGAAGGATATCAACCGCCTTAAAACCGCGGCCAAGAGGACATCGGAGTGGTCTGATGACGTGGAGAAGACAAAGTACGACACGAGAAATTCCGGCCTGCGCGTTGACAGAGGGTTTGTGGGCCACAAATCCGCGAAGATGATGAAGCGGTCGAAATCAATAGAGATGCGCCAGAATGACCTGATCGACGAAAAGTCATCACTGCTGAAAAATATAGAAGAGGCGGAGAGCCTGAAAATCCACCCGCTCGAATACCACAACAGCCGGCTGGTTACGTTTGACCGCGTATCCGCGTCTTACGGCGATAAGCAGATATTCAGCAATATATCTTTCGAAATCAACCACGGCGACCGGATCGCGCTGGCTGGCAAAAACGGTTCCGGCAAATCGAGTATCATCAAATTAATATGCGGTGATGGCGGCGCGATAACCCACACCGGCAATATCTACAAAGGAAAAACGCTGATAATCTCCCACGTATCTCAGGACACATCCCGCCTGCGCGGCAGCTTAACGGCATTCGCGAAGGATAATGATATCGACGAAAGCCTCTTCAAAGCGATACTGCGAAAGCTCGACTTCTCGCGGACGCAATTCGAGAAAGACATCTCCGATTTCAGCGGCGGGCAGAAAAAGAAAGTCCTCGTAGCTAAATCTCTCAGCCAAAAGGCACATCTGTACATCTGGGACGAGCCGCTGAATTTCATAGATGTCCTCTCCCGTATGCAAATCGAGGACCTCCTGCTGCGCTATCGGCCAACGATGCTTTTCGTAGAGCACGATAAAACATTCACGGATACCATCGCGACAAAGATGGTCAGCCTGTAGCTGTTACCCCCGCGTGTCGCCAACAGCGAGGCCGGCCAAAATAAGCAGCGTCCGGAAAATTTCTGCGGCATTATAAAAATCAATCTCGCAGGCGTTTTTTACCTGCTGTCAGGAGCATCATCAGCGCTGCTCCGGTTCCGGCGAGCGATCCCAAAAATATGAATTTCGCCGCTCCGCCTTCGATCAGCCCGGCTATTATGGGGAAGCATAGCGCCGATATGGCGAAGCCGACCATCACCGCGCCGTAGTTCGCGCCCACGTTTTTGATGCCGAAGTAGTCGGCTGTCAGCACAGGGTACAATCCAGGGAAGCCGCCGTAGCAGAATGCGATTACCGCTATTGCCGCTATGAAAGCCCACCCCTGCGCGAATATGAGCGCTGCCGCGCAGACAGCGGTCGTGAGGATTATGACTATAGCGGCTTTCTCACTGCCGATTTTGTCGGCCATCGTGGGAGCGCCGAGGCGGCCCAGGGCGTTGGCCACGCCGGTGAGCATCACGAGGATTGTACCGACCTCCGCCACGCCGCGCTCCTCCGCAAGCGTCTTGAACGATGGGTTGAGCACGAAAAAGACGGAGGTCGCGCACATCATGGAGAGGGCGATGAGGTAGAATTCCTTAGTTTTTACCGTTTCGGCGAGCGTGTATTGCCGTCTGGCAAGCAGGGCCGCAGCCGCGCCGCCCGGCGCGCTGTCGTCCGGTAGGCGGATGAAACTGAAGAGCGCCAGCACCGTAACGCCGAACCCGCAGGCGAGTATCATGAACGTGGCGTCGAGCCCGAACCGCCCGATAAGCGCCTCGGCCAGCGGGGCGAACACGACGGTAGACAGCCCAAAAGCGCATACGCTCACCCCCGTAGCGAAACCGCGGTTCCTGGGGAACCACTTCTGCGCCGACGCGATCAGCGCGCTGTACGCCGTACCCACGCCAAACCCGCCGATAACGCCGTAGGTCAGGTACATAAGACGTACCGTCCCCGGAGTCATGAACGCCGACGCGAGCATCCCGGAGGCAAGCATCAGCCCGCCCGCCAGCACCGTCTTTGACGCGCCAATCTTCATCATCAGCTTGCCCCCGGCCAGTATCCCCACCCCGAAAAAGCTGATCATGAACGAACTCATGAGCTTGACCCCGGCGACATCCCAGTCGTAAGCCGCGCTTACCGGCTTGACAAATACGCTCCAAACGTAAATAATGCCCAAAAAGAGCTGCAAGACGCTGCCGGCTATAAGCACCTTCAGTCCCTGCCTGTTTTCGGTAATTGCTGACACGAATTCCCCCCAATTTGTTTATGCGCGGCGGCGATTCGCCCCGCTTCCGGCGGCGCGCTTGCTCCGGGCGGATTAAAAAATAATTGATGCCGTGCGTCACTTTGTGGATTTTTTTGATTATGCCGGCATTACCTGCCTGGGCTGTGCGTGAATTATATTATTGAAGACACGGTTAAATAGCATACCCGTACCGCGCTGCGGCTGCGCGGCAGACGTGATGCCGCCGGACGGCTCAGGCATAATATCTAACCGCGTAATCTATAACTGATGGCGCCGCCGGCTTTCGGGCCTGATTGACGGTTCGCGCCATAACCGATTGATAAAGGGGGGATTGCCCATGCTGTACGAGTTCAAGATGTCCGCGCAACGCAGCGACTTCTACAACATTACGCCGAAAGTCCGCGAGGCTATAGCCCAGAGCGAGGTGACCGACGGGATAGCCGTAGTTTACTGCCCGCATACCACTGCGGGGATAACGATCAACGAGAACGCCGACCCCGACGTGGTGCATGACCTGCTGCTCGGCTTGGACAAGGCGTTCCCCGACCGCGCGGAGTTCCGCCACGCCGAGGGGAACAGTTCGGCGCACCTCAAGGCGAGCGCGATGGGGTCGAGCGCGACGGTGATAATTGACGGCGGCAAGCCCGTGCTCGGCGTGTGGCAGGGCGTTTACTTCTGCGAGTTCGACCCGCCGCGGGAGAGGACATTTTTTGTTAAGGTAGTTGGTAAGTAATGCCTGTAAATCTGTTGACGGCAGATTGACATCCGGCAGTGGCTGCCCTCACGGCTGCCCGCTGCGGGACAGGGCAAAAACATCCGTCAATACCAATCAAAAGGAGAGGTTGACACAATGAGAACATTTTTGGAACTGGCCGCGGAGAGGTACTCGGTGCGCAGCTTCAGCCAAAAGCCCATAGAGGCGGAGACGTTGAGGCTTGTGCTTGAAGCCGCCCGCATAGCGCCCACCGCCTGCAACAACCAGCCGCAGCGCATTAAGATAATCATGGGCGGCGACGACCTGGCAAAGGCCGACGAATGCACGCCGTGCCGCTTCAACGCGCCGGTGGTGCTGTTGGTATGTTACGACAAAACCGTCTGCTGGACGCACCCTGAAAACAGCAGCCTATACAGCGGCGAGATAGACGCGAGCATAGCCACGACGCATTTGATGATGGCCGCGCAGGACGCGGGTCTCGGCAGCTGCTGGGTGATGAGGTTCGAGCGGGATAAAGCGGCAAAGATATTCGCGCTGCCGGAGAACATCGTCCCCGTGGCAATGCTCCCGATAGGCTACAAGGCAGACGACGCCGCGCCGTCGGGGCTTCACAGCAGGCGGCCTGTGCTGGAGAAGATACTTTTGTAGGCATCCGTCTTTTTGCCTGTCTTTACGTGGATGGTTGGCCGTTCCCGGTGCTTGAAGGGTATGTTTCGGCTATTTTGAAGCTGTTTTTGGGCATTTTTCGGATAATTTCCGTAAGAATATTGATTTTGATCGCCGTATATACTATATTTATTGATTATGCGGTGGTCAGTCGCGCGCTGGTACCTATGTATGAGGGGACTGGCATCTTCTTTACCAACCGGGTGGCCGGGGAAAGGGAGTTGGTATGATAGAGGGACACTATCCATTCGGAATTACCCCGGAAAAAATCGGGGAGTTTTATCGTGAGCATGAGGGCGTCAAGGTGAATAATCATCCTGTCCGTAATGTGGATACGGAGACGTTTTGGGACTTTGCCAATGCGCCAGCCGAAGAGAGCTTTTTTACCCCGGAGGCGTTGGAAGCGCTCGGTAAATAAAGGATTTGCAATTGTCCAGAAAAATAGATTATACCCCGTATGCCCATCTTACAACTGAAGAAATAAGCGGCGAACTGCTCAACATTGAGAAGTATCTGCAAAAATATGCTGCCGATGTTGGCATTAATTTCATAAATATAACTTGCCGTGAAAATGTACTGCTTGATATAATTGAAAGGGTAGAAAAGCGCAGGGTATATTTGGGGATCTTTCACAAAATCAAAATGTCAGAGAAGTACGAGGCTGCCCTTTATTGCTTTTGGATAATTAAACTATCGCCTTTTTTTGACATCAATAACCGCGAAAATAACATTAACATCAGGTTCGCTGCGTATCTGTTTTTGGAAATAATTGGAAAAGTCGGACGAAAAGAGTACCCCATGCAACAGATAAAATTCGGCAAAGAGCACGTTGAAGGCCTAATATACCCGTTTTCGTACTGGGATATCAGTAAGGAAGCTATGATGATGCTTGCGGATTTACTTTTAAGGCAACTGTATCCTACTGTAAAAGTCGCCCAGCCTATGCGTTTTCCAAGCCCCTGATATAAATCGCACGCTCACAATCTATCCCTCACGGCCTGCCGACGGTCTGTACCGGGGAAAATCAATTTGCAGACATATACCTTCTTGCCAAGCGCCAAAGATTTTTGGCGGAAATCTTGACATTCCCAGCGCGGTAATGTAAATTTATGGTAGGGACGGACGGATTGAAGAGTGCGCCTTTGGAGGAGTTTGTTGGCAGATTACGTTGGAGGAATTATATGACTGTGTTTGATATGATGATAACTACGCCCGCGACATTCGCGCTAACCTGCGCCGCCGTTATGGCGTGCGGTGGAGTTGGCATATTTGTGTTAAAGTGTTATAATAAGTCAGGCCGCCTAACTCCTTGTAAATCAATAGGTTACGTGCCCCCCCCCCCCCCCCCCATGTTTTAGTAGGATATGTTTATTATATGTTATATACGCTCTTGATGGCCTTAAAATCCTATATCCCGAAAAAAAATCTGGTTGGCGGATACCCCGCCGTAGGGGCGTTGCACGCAACGCCCCTACCACGGCATCATGCCAAATTTCCAATTATCGCAAACATACGCATTGTAGGGGCGCGATTTATCGCGCCCGCTATGCGCGTTTTACAGATTTGCCCCAAATACGAAAAATCTTGTTTTTGCATATCAACAATCTAAATCAAAGGAGTGTGCAGTATGAGTGCATCTGTTCGTAAGGTTGCGGGACTGATTGCGGCGCTGGCGTTGTCGGCGGTGGTTGTGATTGGGTGCGGGGGGGATGATAATCCGGGCGGTTCCGGGGGTAACAATAATGGTGGTGGCAGCGGTACTGTTACGATAGACGGTCAAAGTTATCGCACAGTAAAAATCGGTAAATTGACGTGGATGGCTGAAAACCTTAACCGTGCAACAAGCGATAGTTGGTGCTATGGCGAAGGTGGTCCGTTTTGGGTTCGGGACGACAATGATGATTGGATGAAGATTACACTATCCAATGCGGAAGTAGAAGCTAATTGTGCTAAGTATGGCCGATTGTATACGTGGGATGCAGCGATGACGGCTTGTCCATCTGGGTGGCGTTTGCCTGATACTGCTGACTGGAATAGGTTGGTTACGGCGGCCGGTGGTGATGATGTCGCCGGCCGTAAGTTGAAATCAACAAGCGGTTGGCGTCGTAGCAACGGTACGGACGAGTTCGGCTTTTCGGCTCTGCCGGGCGGATTCCGCAACGCCGACGGCCCCTTTGACCGCGCCGGCATTATCGGCCTCTGGTGGAGCGCCACGGAGTACGGGAGCGGCGGCGCGGACGCGCACGTCCGGCTAATGGGCGACGGCGACTACGTGGACGAGGACGAGGCCTACCTAGGCTACGGTCTTTCGGCGCGTTGCGTTCGTTAGTCCTGTGCGGGGGAGGCTAGTAATCCGGTCTCCCCTTTATTTTTGTAGTTCCTTGTCCGCCGCCCACACGAAAATGATCGAGATAGACAAAGGCGGCAAGCGTGAAGTAACGGATTTTACGCAGCGCCGGAAAAAATCATTTTGTAGGCATCCGCCTTTTTCTCTAACGCGAGAGGATAGGCTCTGGATGACGACGGCATCCTGTACAGGCGTATGGCCCTGTCATCAACGGTAAAGGTAACGTATGACCCGACAGCGGGGGGAGGGATACGGATGTTACCCTTTGCTAACTGTTCGGCAATAGTGTCCATCGCTTTTTGGCCGGTGATGACGATACTCTCCAAGCACGGCAATTTTCGTATCATGCCGACGATATCCGTAGCCTGCACAACCTCCAAGTTCTTATCCGACGCATTGTCCTTATGCCGGATGACAGACTCCGCCGTGTCGTAGAGCGCGATCCGCCGCTCTGTCAAAAACGCCTCGATCCGGTCTTTGGAGAAACACTTTTTGGGCGGGTCTACGAAGTGATCCCTGTCCCCAAAGAATATCACCCCGAATATCCGCCACATATCGTTATTAAAATTGGGATAATAAAACTCCATGCACCACCGCTCCCGCTTGGGCGGAAAGCTGCCCAAGAAAAGGTATTTTGCTCCATCGGGCAGGAAAGGCCGCAGGGGGTGTTTTTCTGGTTTCATATATCCATAATATACATCGGGGCAGCCGATCTGTTTTACTTACGGTACTGCGGTTCAGCTACCACTTCCCGGCTTTCTTTGGAGGAAGTATGTCGATCCTGTCTTCACTATCCTCATTTTCCTTTATTGTTATCAGATACATCCCTTCTTCTTCCGCAAGGTCACGCGCGTCTTCGTCAAAATTAATACCAGCAATGGCCGCATACATAGTTTTACCAACCATACCGGTAATGCTTTCATTTTTACGCAATATATTTAGCCGTGCCAAATGTTTTTTTACCCACTTTAGTGAAACTTGCGTCTTAACTTCTACCACCATAACGTCCTGACAATTTTCCAACAATAAATCCACTTCGGTCAGTGTTTCTTTCTTAGCGTTACGGTATTCTTTCCCGGCTGAAGCCATTGTAAAATTATGTCCGAGATCATTCATATTACCCATTACTCCCGGAATTATGATCATTTGGACTATTTCCCCAATGCTATTATTAACACCTCCAACCTGCGCTGACAATTTTTCAAGCGCGCTTTCCGTTTTCTTCTGCGCTACCGCCAATTCTTTCATCGCGTACTCGGTTTCGGCGCGCAGCCTATCGCTTTCGGCGCGGTATTTCTCGCTTTCGGCGCGGGATTCTGCCAGAACGCGATCCGACTCGGCGCGGAGTTTATCGCTTTCTTTCATCGAACGCCCTATTTGGTCTAAAATCTCATGTATTTCCGCTATTGTTACGGTTGCCATAATAACTTCTCCTTTTTTTAACCGTAAAACGGTACCGCCCGGCCATTTCCCTCATCCCCGAATCGGCGGTTGTGTGCCGTTTGGGCGCATTCCGGGGGGCTTGGGGGGAGCGTCTCAGCTATATAATATACTATATTATCGGGAAAAAATCAAGGGGGGATGGGTCTATTTTTTCCTGTAGGCCGCGGCGGGGGCTGTTTTTGAGCATTTACGGTTAAACTTTGTGTATTTGCGGTGAGAAATATTATATTGGGATCATGCCGAAAAAGAAGATTGCACCCGCCGCCCCGGTCTTTTTCGAGGGCGTAGCGCAGATAACCGAGCAGGCGCGGCCGTTTGTTGCCCAGGCGGGGTTTGGATTGTTATTATTTGGTAATATCATATAATTTCATCGTCAATTAATAGCGATAACGTTTTGCTGTAAGTTATTGGATTGCAAGAAGATTGTTCGTAAACAATAAGGAGAGGGAAATCATGGCGGCTGGGATATCGGATGGGATTGTTAAGGGGGTTCATGGGCGGGCGTTGTACTACTTTAAGGATAAGATTTGCGCGATTCCGCACGGGTCGGGCAAGGAGGAGGGTATTACTTCGTGGCTTGTTGAGTTTGCTAAAGGGCTGGGGCTTGAGTGCAAGCGCGGGGATGGGGTTGTCAACGGGAAGCGGACTTATAATGTTGTCATTAAGAAGCCCGGGACCGCGGGGTACGAGGGTGCGGATGCTGTCGTCCTGCAAGCTCATATTGATATGGTTTGCCAGAAGGCGGAAGGGTCGGCGCATGATTTTGATAAGGACCCTCTCAATGTTATAATATCTGAAGATGGCAGGTACATATCCGCCAGAGATACAACGCTTGGCGCGGACAACGGCGCCGGCGCGGCGCTGATGCTTGCGGTTTTGGAGAGCGCGGAGATTTCGCATCCGCCAATCGAGGCGCTGTTTACTACGGATGAGGAGGACGGGATGAGCGGGGCCATCGCGCTGCCCTCAGAGGGGTTTATCACCGGTAAACGGTTAATCAATATTGATACCGAGGACGAGGGGACGCTGTGCTGCGGGTGCGCCGGCGGGGTCAACGCCAATTTCCGCCTGCCAATTGCCTACGAGCCGGCCTCTGCCGGGTCTTCGCTCGTGCGGATTGATATTTCCGGGCTGAAAGGCGGGCATTCGGGGATTGAGATTCATCAGGGCCGCGCCAACGCGCATAAATTGATGGCGCGCGTGCTGCACGCCGTAAAGGATGCGTATCCGATGATGCGCATCGTAAAGTTTACCGGCGGAGACAAGCGCAATGTTATCACGAGGCAGGCGGGCGCGGTCATCGCGGTGGATAGTGCTGGTGCGGACGCTGTTACCGCGTTGATTGACGGGCAGAGAAAAATCTTCGCGCATGAGTACTGCGGCATTGAGGCCGGCATCAGCTTGAAAGCGGAGATTGTCAGGGATGCGTCGATAACGCGGGTTTTGTCAATCTCGTCATCGGACAAGCTGCTCGCGATGCTTCTGGCGCTGCCCAACGGCGTTCAGGCTATGCACGGCAAGGTCGCGGGGCTTGTGGAGACGTCGTGCAATATCGGCATCGTACGTCAGGAGGCGGACCACATTTTTATCTGTTCGCTGATAAGGAGCTGCATCCGTACCAAAAAGCTTTACACCCTCGAAAGGATGCGCCTTCTCGCCGCCCTTGCCGGCGCGGAGTTCTCGTTTGACAGCGACTATCCCGATTGGGAGCCGAACCCGCAGTCCGATCTTCTCTCGCGGTTCAGGCGGGCATACGAGAGCGCGTTTCCGGGGTCGGGTGATGATGGCTTGCCGGTTGTTGAGTCTGTCCACGCCGGCCTTGAGTGCGGGTATTTCTCCGAGAAGTTTCCGGGTATGGACATGATATCCTTTGGCCCGACGATAACGGGCGCGCACACGGTGGAGGAGAGGCTTGACATTTTCAGCATGGAAAGGGTTGTGCGGTTGTTGTTGACGGTGCTGGGGCAGATGGTTGATGATTAGTTTCCCTGGCATTCCGCCAGTATCCCCAGCAGTCGTTCGTCAAGGAATGTCAGCGCGTGTTCGCGGATATCCTGTGGTATGCCGTAGTGCGCTTCGGCTATGCCGCCGGTTATGGCCGCCATTGTGTCGGAGTCGCCGCCGAGCGAGATGGCGTTTCTGATTGCGTCCTCGAACGAGGTTGATTCCAAAAACGCGGCGATGGCCTGCGGCACGGAGCGTTGGCAGCTCGCGTCGAATACGTAGCTTTCGCGTATCTTGTCGAGCGTGAAGTCCATCGGGTAGTAGTTGGCGTGTACGTAGTCGCGGATATCCGGGATGCTCGTGCCGGTTTTGGCGAGGAAGATGCACGCTGCCGTCGCCTCCGCGCCCTTTAGGCCCTCAAGGTGGTTGTGCGTTACCTCTGTGACCTTCAGCGAGTAGAGTTTTGCCGCGTCTACCGTGTCGGCGGCAAACCCGCACGGGGAGACGCGCATTGCGGCGCCGTTGCCGTAGCTGCCGTAGGGGCCCATTGTGTCGGAGTGTACCCACTTGAAGAAGTTTTGCCCGAAGCCGCACATGGGGTAGAGCCGACCGATTTCGCGCATCTGTGTAGTCACGAGGGCGTTTAGCCTGGTGTGGTCCCCTTCCGATTCGAGCAGCGCCTTTGCCACCGCGAGCGTCATCACTGTGTCGTCTGTGAATTCGCAGCCGGTGGCGAAAAATTCAAAAACTTTTGTCTTCGCGTTTGAGAACTCAAAGCGAGAGCCGACAATATCCCCGATTATTGCTCCGAGCATGGCCGCGTTCTCCCGTTTGGTTTTATCGGTTTGGTTCGGAAGTCGATACTAATATAAAATAAACTACAATACAATAATCGCGCAAGAAAAAAATATAAATAGTTGCGGCAGCCGCCTGTATCATCCTGTCAATTTGCTGACATAATGATACAGGCGCTAATCGCCGGCCTTGAAATTGTAGACAGGTTTGATACGCTGGATGATCTCCGCGGTCTCCCCGATATTCTTGACGATGGAGTCCATGGTCTTGTACGCCATCGGAGCTTCGTCGAGCGTGACTCTGGAGACGCAGGTTGTGAATATCCCGGCCATTTCAGCCTTGTACTCTTCTAACGACAGGTTTTTATACGCTGCGCCGCGGCTCATTATGCGCCCGGCTCCGTGGGGGGCCGATTGGTTCCAGTCGTCGTTGCCCAAGCCTTTGCATATCAGGCTGCCGTCGCGCATGTTAATGGGTATGAGCAGTTTCTCATCACGTTTGGCCGACACCGCGCCCTTGCGCAGTATCATCTCATCCGTATCTATATAGTTGTGGATGGTCGTGAACTCGTCTTTGCGCGTCAGCCCCAGCCGCGTAATTATTATGTCTACCATTGCCTTGCGGTTGAGCGTGGCGAACCGCTGGACAATTTTCATGTCGTGTATGTAGTCGTTAAACAGGCTCTCGGAGGCATAGGCGAGGTCTTTGGGGAGGTCGCCGGGCAGCGTACCTTCGCCCCTTATCCGTTCGATGGTGGATTCAATCTCCGTCTCGCGCCCCTGCTCCTTTAGCGATGCGATGATCTCGTCGATTTGCGTTTTTGAGCACCCCTGCAGCTGGCGCAGAGCTTCGTCCTGATAGTACTCTGCGGTCTCCTTGCCGATGTGGCGGCTGCCGGAGTGTATGACGAGGAAGAGCGTCCCGTCGTCGGCGCGGTCTACCTCTATAAAGTGGTTGCCGCCGCCCAGCGTGCCTATGCTGCGCCGCGCGCGGCTGATGTCTACGTGTTGTGCGCAGCGCATCTGCGGCAGGTCAATCTCGTTGTTGAGTGCGTGGCAGTCTCTGCGTATGCTGCGCCCTGACGGGATCCGGCGGTGTATGGTGCTGTCGAGCCTTTTGAAGTCGATCTCCCGCTCCTCAAGCTCGACCGTTTCCATCCCGCACCCGATATCAACGCCCACCATGCCGGGGACGACCTTGTTGGTTATGGTCATGGTGGTACCGATGGTACACCCCATACCGGCGTGGACGTCGGGCATTATGCGTATCTTGCTGTCCGCGAACTCGGGGCGGCCGCAAACGACCGAAATCTGCTCCCGCGCCGACGTTTCAAGCTCGTCGCAGTAGCATTTGGCGGAGTTGTGCTTGCCGGTAATTTCTATCATGGGCGTACCCTCTTTTTCTGCAAAAAACAGGGAATTACGCACTCCCTGCCCCTTATCCTTACTACATTTTTGTCTCCAGCGCGAATTCGATGGCGTCTATTATCCATCGTGGTTCCAGCAGGCTGTCGTAGCGGCGGCCTGATATGAAGTAGGTGGGTACGTGGGTTACGCCGTTTATCTCCCCCTCTTTGGTTGCCGCCTCCAAGCGCGTCAGCAGGTTGGGGCTTTCCATGAGGGATTTGAAGCGCTGCCCGTCTAAATACATCTTGTTGGCTATGGCGTATATGTGGTGATCTTCTATGCGTCCGCTTATTTGTCCAAGTTCGAGCATAAAGTCCGAGAACCGGCCCATTTCCTGTGCGGCGGCCAGCGCCCTGTTGACCGGGCCAGCGCCGAAGGGTTTGGCGATGATTTTCACGCGGCCCCTGAGGCGGCCTGTCGCAAGCTCTCTGCTGAGGTCTCTGAAGTTGTTTTTGCAGAGCGGGCAGGTGCCTGAGAAGTACATATACATTGTGAGCGGGGCGTTCCGGTCGCCGATTAGGGGCCAGCCCTGTTCGTCTATGGTATATGTTTTTGTGTTGGTGAACGATGTGTAGCGCCGGTGCAGCGCCGTGTCCATCTGGTCGCCGGTGACCCGTCCGAGGCTGTCCATCCAGTCTATGAACGTTACGAGCCGTGTCGCTATGGCGCACTGGGGCTTCTGTTTTGCGCACAGTTCGAGTTTAGAGGCGCAGCAGGCGTCTACGCGGAAGTTCGCCTTCAGTGAGTCGACAAACGATTTGGGGGCCGGTGGCGGTTGCTGGGGGTGGTCGTGGCCGTGGTTTTGAGCTGCCTGAGCTGCTTGCTGTTGAGCGGCCTGAGGCGTTTGGACGGCCTGATTCCGAGCGGTTTGGGTTGCCTGCGCCTCTCTGTCAGCCGTTTGGGCTGTTTGGGGCTGGGCCGTTTGGGCTGTCTGCGCCTGTACGCTATGGTTCGTTTGTGTTGTTTTGGCCTGAACCTGCGGCGTGGACGGGACCGGTGTCTCGTCGGGCCTTTGGCAGGATGTGTGAATAAGGGCGGATACCGCGAGCAGTATCGGCACGGCTGCTGTGGCGAGCGTAAAATGTTTTGTTTTCATTATATTTGCACCATTATCCTGTTTGTGGGTGTATTTAATGTTTACGGAAACACTTCTTCATCTACAATATATATTATGGGGCGTGTCAATAGCAAAATGTTGTAATATTTTTGCAATAAAAAAACGCGCGAAGTCATTAAAATAGATACTTTTGGGGTTGGCATATATTATATTCCAAAAACTCATAGAGATTATTGCATCAACAACTCAGCTGAACGGGGCGAATGCACGAATTTATGGCGGAACACATTAATGCGGGCGGGAAAACGCAGTTTCGGGAGTATGTGGGGGGGCTGCCGCACCAGTGGATCTTCGATAACCTCATGGCGGAGGCAGGCGGTGAGCGGCGGATACTGTCGTCGGCCATGATCAAGGAGGCGGTGACGAAGTTTGTCGCCAGGGCCTCTTTAACCGTGCGTTTCAAGGGGTTGCCGCCGGGTCTCAGGCTCAGGTGCGCGCAGGTTTATTTGACGGGAGGCGCCGGGCTGGGTATGGACGATCCGGTCGCCTATGCCGATGATCCGCTTTTGCCGTCGCTTTTGGTATTTGCCGCGCAGAACGGTGAGGGGATAAGCGGTGCGCGCCTCTTCGGGTTTGACGAGTTTGAGCCGGCGCTGCGGCCTCTCATGGCGGAGGCGCTCGCGGAGGCCGGGGCCGGAGGGGAGTGTGCGCCGCCGGCTCCGGTTTACCTTTGGCGGCCGCTGAACGACATCGCCGCGCTCTGCTCTATGGCGGCGCAGGGGCAGCTCACGCGTAGCGTACACGGCGGGCTCTCCCGCTCGGCGCTGAATACGCTCAAACGGCTTACCCACGATCCCACTCTCACCGGCAAGAGCGTGTCGGATGGCGAGCCGGGGCATCCGGCCGGTTTTCTGATAGGTTTTTGCCTTGAGGAGGGGCTTATAGCCGATGCCGTGACGGAGTATCGTCTCAACCGGCACAGGTTTGCCGCGTGGTCAGACAAAAGCATGAAGGAGCGGTTGAACAGGCTGACAACCTGTGCGCTCGGATTTCTGGGTGGTTTTGGGCTGAATCTGGCGCGCGATCTGCTTGGGCGTTGCGAGGGGAGGTGGCTGTCGGTGAACTCGCTGGTTCCCGAATCCGAGTGGCTGGCACTGGCTCGGGCGGTCTGCGTGATGGAATTTTTAGGATACGTGCATAGCGGTCACTCACATTCGTCAAGCGGGGTCCGCTTTGCCGCCTGCAAGCCCGTTGACGGCGCCGACGATGCTGACAGGCTTTTTGCCAAAGAGCCAAAGCGCGATACGGTGGTAATGTCCGACTTCTCCGTAGTCATACCGCAGGAGGTATCGCCGGCGGAACTGTTTGAGTTCTCCAAGATCGGCGTGCTTTTGGGGTTTGACAAGGTTTACAAGGGGCAAATAACTAAGGATTCGATCAGCAATGCGTTGAGCGCCGGCATCGACTCAGGGGAAATGCGCGGCTGGTTGGGTGAGCGGCGCGCGGCGGCCAATGTGGTCAAGACGGTTGACGAGTGGATAAGAGAGTTCTCGCGCCTATACGTTAACACCGGTTCTGCGCTTCTTACATCAGACGAGAAAGTTACGCGTCAGATTGCGTCTATAGAGCAGCTGCGCAAGCACCTTGTTGAGGTGAGTGCGCATACTGTCTTCAGGATTCGTCCCGGAAGCGAGCATAAGGTGCTGGACATCCTCGACAAGCTGGGCTTTGACACGCGGGAACCTGGCGAGCTCTCTGACATCTCGGTCAGACACGAAGAGAAGCTGCCAGCTGTTTACACAGGTCTCTTCACGGACAGGGAGGAGTGGCGCCCGCTGACCGATTTTTCGCTGATCCCGGACACGCCGCCGCCGGTGATGAGGTGGACAAAGTACAGTGCGGAGCTCAAGGCGCTTGGGATAAACGAGATGATACAGGTGGTAGACTACGCCCTGCTTACGGGCAACGCCCTGACGATTGACTACGACGGCAGCGCGAGCATACAGCAAAGCATATATACGGTGGTGCCGCTGAGCATTGACAAGGGCATAGACGCTGCGGTGGAGGCGGAGATACCGTGCGTGCGTGGGCGCAAGCAGTTTTATCTGAACAAGATAAAGCGGATAGGGGTAGTGGCCAAATGAGCGCGAAATTTGTATCGCTGCACAACCATACGGAGTACAGCTTTCTGGACGGGGCCATAAAGATAAAGGACCTCGTTAAGCAGGCCAAAAAATTTGATATGCCGGCGGTGGCGATTACCGACCACGGCGGGCTTTTTGGGGCGGTGGAATTTTATGAGGTTTGCAAGAAAGAGGGTGTGAAACCGATAATAGGTTTTGAGGCGTACGTGGCGCCGGGATCGAGGCTCGACAAGACCCAAATCACAGACAAGGAGAAGAGTGACCGCTACTATTGCCATCTCATCCTTCTGGCGGAAAACAATACAGGCTGGAAGAATTTGATGAAGCTGTCAAGCATAGGCTATATGGAAGGTTTTTATTACAAGCCGAGGGTTGACATGGAGGTTCTGCGCAAGCACAGCGAGGGGATCATCGCTACGTCGGCCTGTGTTGCCGGGGCTATCCCGCAGGCCATACTTCGCGGCGATATGGACGGTGCGAGGAGGTTGACGGAAGAGCATATAGAGATATTCGGAAAGGATAACTTTTTCTTCGAGTTGCAGGATCACGGTATCGAGGAAGAGGTGACAGCGATGAAGGGGATGATACAGCTCGGCCGCGAGATGGGTGTGCCGTTCATAGTAGCCAACGACGCGCACTACCTGCGCCGTGAAGACGCACCGAGCCATGAGATTCTGCTTTGCATAGGAACACGGGATACGCTGGACAACCCCAAACACTACAAGTTTTCGTCCAACGAGATATATTTCAAGTCGCCGGATGAGATGGCGAAGTTATTTCCGGATATTCCCGAAGCGATGACGAATACGGTCGCTATAGCGGAGCGGTGCGATGTAAATATCAAGGTCAACGCGCAGTTGCCGTCGGTGGATGTTCCGGCGGAGTTTGGCGGCGCAGGAGATTATCTTTCCCATTTGGCAAGGAAGGGGCTGCGGGAGCGGTATGCCAATGTAACGCCGGAGCTTGAGAAGCGGTTGGAGTATGAGCTGAGCGTCATCAACGACATGAAGTTTCCCGGATATTTTCTCATAGTCAGGGATTTTGTGCAGAAAGCCCGCGAGATGGACATATTGGTCGGCTGCCGCGGATCGGCCGCCGGGTGTCTGGTCTTTTACGCCATAGGGGTAACCGATATAGACCCGATCAAGTTTGACCTCATCTTCGAGCGTTTCCTCAATCCGGAGCGTATATCGATGCCCGATGCCGACATTGACCTGGCCGACCGCGACAGGTATCAGATTATTGATTACATAGTGAATAAGTACGGCCGCGAATCGGTCTGCCAGATTATCACTTTCGGCAGCATGGCCGCAAAGAACGCGATAAGGGATGTGGCGAAGGTGATGGGGGTGCCGCTGGAAGAGGCCATCAAACTGACAAAGCTGATACCCAAGGACCCCAAGATCACGCTGAAAAAATCGCTGGGGATTCCGGATAAGATTACGGTAACAAAGGACGGTAAGGAGGCGGAGGAGAAGTATGTTACCCCGCCGCTCTCGGAGATGATTGCCAACAACACGCTGGAAAAGTATGTTATAAACAGCAACGAGCTTGTTAAAGAGGTAATGGGCAGCAGGCAGTACAGGGATGTTTTTTACCACGCCTCGGTTCTTGAGGGCCTCAAGCGCCAGCCCGGCATGCACCCGGCCGGCATGATCATTGCCCCAAGTAAAGTAGAGGACTGGGTTCCGCTGTTCAAGCAATCGAACGCCGAAGAAATAATGACGCAGTTCGATCTGAATTATGTCGAAAAAATCGGGCTTGTCAAAATGGATCTTTTGGGGCTTAAAACCCTCTCGCTGATTCAGGAAGCCATACGCCTGATAAAAAAATATCACAGTATAGATATCAACCCGTGGGCGCTGCCCGATGACGATCCCGGCACGTTTGACCTCTTCGGAGACGGCGATACCGTAGGCGTGTTCCAGTTTGAGTCGCCGCCCATGAGGGAGTACCTGCGCAAGCTCAAGCCGACAAGCATAGAAGACATTATATCCATGGTCGCGCTTTACCGGCCCGGCCCCATGGACAACATAGACATGTTTATAAAGCGCAAGCACGGCGAGGAGAAGATCAATTACCAGCACCCGCTGCTCGCCAATATTTTGGACGTAACGTACGGCGTAATCATTTATCAGGAGCAGGTGATGCGCATTGCGCAGGTAATGGGCAAATTTACGCTCGGCAGCGCCGATGTTCTGCGCAAGGCGATGGGCAAGAAGAATGTTGAAGAGATGGCGAAGATGGGCGTGCAGTTTCTTGAGGGCGCGGAGTCGCAGGGGATAAGCAGAAAAGTCGCGCAGGAGGTTTACGACCACATGGCGAAATTTGCCGGGTACGGCTTCAACAAGTCGCACGCGGGGGTTTATGCCCACCTGTCCTATCAAACGGCCTACCTCAAGGCGCACTATCCGCTGGAGTACATGACCTCCATACTAACGGCGTACCTCGGTTCCCCCGATGATTTTCTGGCCATGAGGAACGAGGCCGAGCGCATGGGCATTCACGTTCTGCCGCCGGACATTAACACGAGCGACAAGGCGTTCAGCATTGATAAGGGTTCGATACGCATCGGGCTGGAAGCCGTAAAGAACGTAGGCAAGGCGGGTGAGCTGATACTTAACGCGCGGGAGGAGAAGGGGCGGTTCACATCCATATTTGACCTGTGCGTATCTACCGACAACCGCATCGTAAACAAGAAGGCGCTGGAGTCGCTCATTTGCGCCGGCGCATTCGACGAGTTCGATGGTACGCGGGCGCAGCACATGGCGGCTGTTGAATCCGCGCTCGAATACGGGAAGAAGGTTCAGGCGGACCGGGCGTCGGGGCAGGTTAATCTCTTTGACGACCTTCTGTCGTCTGGCGACGCCTCTATGATATTGGCTGCGGAGCCGCCGCTCCCCAATGTTACGCCGTGGACGTTGAGGGAGAAGCTGCAAAAGGAGAAGGATATCCTCGGATTCTACGCAAGCGGCCGGCCCATAGACCAGTTCATAGACGATATACGGGCGTTTACAGATGCCGACATAACCGTGGAAACGCTCCGCAGCATGAAAGACAAGTCGCCCATAACGGTTGGCGGCATTATCACCGACTTCAAGCCGCTCAAGACGAAGAGGGACGGCAAGGCGATGGCGGCCATGAAGATTGAAACGGCGGACACCACAATAGACCTTATCGCGTTTACGGAAGCGTACGCCAAGTTTAAGGATATACTGGTGAACGATGCGCTGGTGCTGATACACGGGCGCGTTACGAACAGGGATGAGACCAAGATAAGCGTTGAGAGCTGTATGCATCTGTTTCAGGCCCGCGAGCTGCTGACGAAGGGCGTCCATGTACGCGTGCCTCCGAATGGTTTTGACAGGGAACGCGTAAAGGAGATGTACGATTGCTGCAGCGCCCATCCGGGAGATTGCCGTTTAGTGTTCCACCTTACCGACGACAACGGAAACAAGTGCAGGGTAAGGGCAGGGAACGTTGAGGTGTCGCCTAAGCACGAGGCCATAAAAAATTTACGCAAGATAGTCGGAAAGGATAACGTATGGATATCAAGAGCGATAGACTGAACGGCGGGGCGGGCAGGGATGATGTGGAGAGCGGGAAAGGCGAAAAAAAAGGCGGTGCGCCCGGAGGTATTCTGCGGAAACTGCATATGGCGGCATTCATCATCATGGTAATCGCCGTAACGTTTATTTATGTACCGCTTGTATTCTTACTGGCGATTGTATCCCGCAGGCTCGCCCGCAAGGCCGCGCGGGAGTGGAACAGGCGCGTACTCGGCATTGGCGGCGTAAGGGTAAAGGTTACAGGTAAGGAAAAACTTGACAAAAGCGAGCGGTACGTATTCATGTCTAACCATCAGAGCGCGCTGGACATACCTATTATATACATGGGTATAGGCGAGCAGATAAGTTTCATAGCCAAGAAAGAGCTCTTTATGATACCCTTTTTCGGCTGGGCCATGGGGGTTGTCGGGCACATAAGCATAGACAGGGAGAATGCCCGCAAGGCGCACGCATCCATCGCGAAGGCGGTGCAAAAGCTCAGGCGCGAGAACGTGTCGCTGGTACTTTTCCCCGAAGGTACGCGCTCAAAAGACGGCAAGGTGCTCGAATTCAAAACGGCCAGCTTCACGCTCGCGTTACAGGCGGGGGTAAGGCTTGTTCCCGTGGCAATAAAGGGCGCGATAGACCGGCTGCCGCCCAAAAGCAGCCGCATAGTCCCCGGCGAGGTTATTCTGGAAATAGGCGATCCTATTTCCGTAGAGGAGCTTGCCGGCCAGAGCAAGAGCGACATCTGTGTCCGCGTACACGCCATCATCAAGTCTATGGCTGAGAATACATAAACGTAGATACCCGCACCGGCACTCGCATCGAAAATGGCCGCGTAACAGGAACTAATTACCGCATCACCGGTAGAAGACGTATTTATTTAATCGTGGAATCTATAACTGCGCATGAAACGCTCCGGTTGTCGCATTATACTATATGATATTATAGTTATATGACGGGGTGTGATTTTTGTTAAAAGGATAAAATATCGCGAATATTATACCGTACACGTTATGGCCTATGGTATATGGGCAGGATTTCGTGCGGGGCAGAAAAAGAAAATATTTCACGGTACTTTACCGTAGTATTGGAAGATGCGGGTCTGGCTCTGCCCCAACGGGTATCGCGGCAACATACACCGTATCCGCGAGCAGGATTTAAATTGTATGATGTATCAATGTATTAACGTGTGAGGTGTTATATGGTTTATGTACGCTGTATGGTGTTTGATTTTTATGGCGGTTGATGGGGGGACATGGCCGGTGAGCGTGAGTTTTTGGTGAGCGTGCCGGCGTTCCTTACAACCGCCACCATACAGCCAAAGCAGGCGGATGCGCGATGTTTGAGAAGTACGGTGGTTGCCGGGCACGGTTAGGGGTGTCGTGTCCTTTGTATAAGACGCCGCGGTTCGAAGTTAGAAGCGCCGCGGTTGCCGAGGGCGCGGTCTCGGGGGGGCCGCGTCCTGATATGAAACGCCGTGGCGGACGGAGTTACAAACGTCGCGGTAGTTGGGGGCGCGGTTCCGGGGGGATCGCGCCCCTTTTTTTTACACAAACTTTACACAATTCTCACACCCTCAAAACATTGGGGAGTTATTTTATTAACAAGCGGGCCGGGGTGTTTTGCCGGAGTGGCGGGTTTTTGGCGGCTGTTAATATCTTATTCCTTAAAAAAGGGGCGTTTTATGAAGAAGGTTTTACTGTCTGTATTGGCGGTTGCCGCTGTTGCGGCGGGTGGCGCGTTTTTTACCGGTTGCGGCGGTAAGGGCGATGGCGGCGAGAGGAAGCGGGAGATTACGGTTATTTCCCGCGAGGAGAGTTCGGGTACGCGCGGGGCGTTTGACGAGCTTATGCACATTACCGACGGCAAGACGAACCAGCTGTACCCTGGCGCGGTGATAGTGAGTTCTACCGACGAGGCCGCCTCCAAGGTTGAGGTCGACAAGTTCGCCATTGGGTATACCTCTTTGGGTTCCATAACCGACAAGGTCAAGGCGCTCACGATTGACGGCGTGGTTCCAAGCGAGGCGAACGTGAAGAACGGCTCGTACAAGATTGCCCGCCCGTTCGTGCTTGCCGAGAGGGGCAATGCGAATCTCCCCATAGCCGACGATTTCATGGTGTTTGTGACCTCTAAGCAGGGTCAGGAGATTGTAGATAAGGCCGGGTACATCACGGTTGACGCGAATGCCGACTACGCCGCGCCTGCCGGTCTGAGCGGCAAGCTTACGCTCGCCGGCTCCACCTCGGTTGAGAGGGTGATTGAGAGGCTCAAGGAGGCGTACGAGGTGCTGAATCCGGGCGTTAAGGTCGAGATCAACTACAACGGCTCGTCGGCCGGCATCAGGGACTGCGTGAACGGCAGGAGCGACCTTGCCATGAGTTCCCGCGAGCTGAAGGCGGAGGAGAAGGAGCAGCTCAAGAGCGCAACGTTTGCGCTTGACGGGATCGCGGTAGTGGTTAATCAGGTCAATACCATCAGCGGCATATCCGCCGAGACGGTTACGAAGATTTTTAAGGGCGAAGTCAGGTACTGGGCTGATGTCCAGTAGCGTATTATTAATATATTGACAATAATGCCGCGGCGTTATAATGTGTGCGCGCCGCGGCAATAATATGTTGTCATCGTACGGTTATAGACAGGCTTATCGTCTAATCTATAACGGTGTAAAGGAGCGGTATGACCAACGAAATGAAGGAAATAAGGGAGAAGGGCGCGGAGTATTTTTTCCTGCTGTGTTCGCTGGTGTCTATAGGCGCGGTGCTCCTTATCTGCTATTTCATCTTTTCCGGCGCGTACCCCGCCCTCAGGGATATAGGCGTGTGGGCGTTTCTTACCGGCGACCTGTGGAAGCCGACCGATGTCCCGCCCTCTTTCGGCATATTCAACATGATAGCCGGCAGTGTGTACGTTACCGCCGGCGCGTGCATATTCGGGGTGCCTGTTGGCGTGTTTGCCGCGGTGTACATGGCCAAGTACTGTCCGCGCAGTATATATCCGGTGGCGTCGCAGCTGGTTTCTCTTTTGGCCGGTATTCCCTCTATTATTTACGGTTTTTTCGGGATGATGCTTATAGTGCCGTTTATTCAGGAGTACTTTGCCGGCAACGGCAACAGCGTTTTGGCGGCGAGCATTGTGCTGGGCGTTATGATTTTGCCTACGGTGATAAAGGTTTCGGAGGTTTCCATACGCGCGGTGCCAAAGTCTTACTTTGAGGGCGCGCTGGCGCTGGGGGCGACCAAGGAGCAGAGCATATTTTTTGTGGGCATCCCTGCGGCGAAGAGCGGCATCCTTGCCGGGGTGATTTTGGGCATAGGCCGCGCGATAGGCGAGACTATGGCGGTGGTAATGGTGGCCGGCAACTCGAACATCCTGCCCGACAGCATCTTCAAGTCGGTGAGGACGCTGACCGCGAATATCGTATTGGAGATGGGCTACGCGGCTGGCTCGCACTACGACGCTATTGTGGCGACGGGCGCGGTGCTGTTCGTATTCATATTGATACTTAATATAATATTGAACATAATAAACAGGGGCGCGCAGACGTCTGGCGGGCTGTCGTAAGGGGCAAATATGATTGGTCAGACAAAGATACTGTCGATGAAGAATATCGTTTCTGCGGCGCTTAAGGCTTTGGTGTATACCGCCATGGGGCTTACCGCGGTCTCGCTGCTCGGAATTCTCAGCTACATCCTCTTCAACGGCGTAAAGGCGTTCAAGCTGTCGCTGATATTCGGCAAGTTCTCGTCTGCCAACCCGTCTATGTCTTTCTCCATAATTACCACGACCGTTATGATCCTTCTCACGCTTTTAATTGCCGCGCCCATATCTATTTTCTGCGCTGTGTACCTCACGGAGTACGCCAAGCGCAATAACATATTCGTCAACTGGATACGGCTCGCGACCGAGACGCTTGCCGGCATACCGTCCATTGTTTTCGGCCTTTTTGGGGCGATATTTTTTGGTACGGTTATGAGGTTCGGGTATTCGATATTGACCGGCTGCCTGACGGTGGCCATAATGCTTTTGCCGGTTATAATCCGTCAAACCGAGGAGGCTGTTAAGGCGGTGCCGGATATGTACCGCGAGGGGAGCTACGGCCTTGGGGCATCCAAGCTGCGCACGGTTTTCAGGATAGTCCTGCCGTCGGCTATGCCCGGCATATTGTCTGCGGTGATATTGAGCATGGGGCGCATAATAGGCGAGACGGCAGCGCTCATTTTTACGCTGGGCACGGTCGCGCAGCTTCCGGGCGGCCTGATGGACAGCAGCCGCACGCTGGCGGTGCACATGTACATATCCACGCGCGACGGCGGGGCGGCGGGGCGCGAGGTCGCGTTCCTCACCGGCGCGGTGCTTATTGCCGTAATACTTTGCATGAATATAGGCGCATCATATATAGGAGGTAAAGTTGGAAAAGAGTTCGAAAACTGAGACGTTAAACGTGGTGGAAAAGCCGCTCAAGATCAAGGTGGAGGGCATGAACCTCTACTACGACTCTTTTCAGGCGCTCATAAACGTCAACCTGAACGTTTTGGCCAATGAGATCACAGCGTTCATCGGCCCGTCGGGGTGCGGCAAGTCTACGCTTCTCAAGTCGCTCAACCGCATGAACGACCTGATAGAGAGCTGCCGCATAACCGGCAAGATACTGTTTGACGGCGAGGACATATACGGCAAGATGAACGTAAACGAGCTGCGCAAGCGCATCGGCATGGTTTTTCAGAAGCCCAACCCGTTCCCGATGAGCGTGTACGACAACATAGCCTACGGCCCCCGGACCCACGGCATCAAGCGGAAGAAGGACCTCGACGAGATTGTGGAGGAGAGCCTGAAGAACGCGGCCATCTGGGACGAGCTTAAAGACCGGCTTAAGAAGTCGGCCCTTGCCATCTCCGGCGGCCAGCAGCAGCGCCTCTGCATAGCCCGCGCTCTCGCCATAAAGCCGGAGGTGATACTCTTAGACGAGCCGACCTCCGCCCTCGACCCGATATCCACGACCAAAATCGAGGACCTGCTATCGGAGCTGAAGGACCGGTACACTATAGTCATAGTGACCCACAATATGGGCCAGGCGGCGCGAATTTCGGATAAAACCGCGTTTTTCCTGCATGGGGAGATCGTGGAGTTCGGCAGGACTATGGAGATATTCTCCAAGCCTAAAGACAAGAAAACTGAAGATTATATTACAGGGCGTTTCGGTTAATATTATATTTATAACTGTTGCACAAAAAATTTGGGGAGGTTTGGAGTAAAATGCGTAACAAATTTGACCGTGATCTGCAGAAACTGCACGACGATGTGGTGCAGATGTCCACGTTCATCGAGACAACTATCGACAAGACAATGTCGGCGTTCAGGACGAACGATTACGCGCTGGCCAGGGAGGTCTGCGAGAACGACGACATCGCCGACGAGCTTGAGTTGAAGGTCGAGCGCCGCTCGCTGCGCATCCTCCTGTCGCAGCAGCCGGTGGCCCGTGACCTTCGCACGATCTCGACCGCGCTCAAGATGATTTCCGACATGGAGCGCATCTGCGACCAGGCGAAGAACATAGCCGGGATCATACTGCGCTTCGAGGGGCACGAGCTTATTAAGAAGCCCGATACCATACTCCTTTTGAGCGAGAAGTGCGTTCATATGGTCAACAAGAGCGTGGAGGCGTTCATGAACAACGACCTCGAACTCGCGAGGACCGTGATGACCATGGACGACGAGGTGGACGCCATCTACCACAACATCCACGACAACGTTACGGAGTTGGTCACGCAGAACCCGGACAACGTCATGCAGGCGGTAGACTTCGTGATGATGGCCAAATTTTTGGAGCGCATAGCCGACCACGCGGTGAACATCGCGGAGTGGGTGGAGTTCAACATAACCGGCGAACATAAAAACAAGATATTGTTGTGAGGTATAAATGTCAATACATGAATTGACATTGTTTTTTGTATGATGATTGCTGCCGGGGCGGCCCTTTCGGCCGCCCGTGCTGGAAGATGCGGTAATTTATACTCTGGCGGACGGCCCATAAGGCTGTCTGCGCAGGCGGATGCAATGACGGTAAATATTCCGGTGAAGGGTGGGGGCAGGGGGATATGATACACATAGTAGAAGACGACATCACCATAAGAGAGCTCCTGGCGGCGACTCTTGAGGCGGCCGGGCACACGGTAAGGGCGTTCGGCAGCGGCGGCGCGCTCTTTGCGCACCCCGACTTTGCCAAGGCCGATTTGTATCTGTTGGATATAATGCTGCCGGACATGGACGGCTACAAGATACTTGAGAAGCTGAAAAAATCAACCGACGCCCCGGTGATCTTCCTGACCGCCAAGGGGGAGGAGGTCGATAAGGCGACAGGGCTCTCGCTGGGCGCCGACGATTATATCGCCAAGCCGTTCGGGGTGCTCGAACTGCTCGCGCGCGTTAAGGCGGTAACGAGGCGCTACCAGAAAACGCATCCGCAGACGGTGCTTGAGTTCGAGAAGCTGAAGATCGACTCCGAGAGCAAGACGGCGGTGGTGGACGGCAGGCCGGTCAAGCTGACTTACAAGGAGTTCGAGCTGCTTATGTATCTGGCGCTGAACAGAAAAAAGGTGCTGTCGAGGGAGCAGATACTATCGTCGGTATGGGGGTTTGATTTTGACGAGGTTACGACGCGCACGGTTGACATCCATATAAAGACGCTGCGCCAGAAATTGGGCGACAACGCCGATGAGCCGCTCTTTATAGAGACGGTGCGCGGGTACGGGTACAAGTTCGTCTGCGATCTGGCCGATACGGACGACTGATATCGCAGTACGGCGCGGGCATAATATTTATTGAAGATACGATTAAATATTATAGCCGTACCCCTCAGATACTGCACGACAGCCGTGATGTCTATGGGAGGTACGGGTACAATATTTAATCGTATAATTTATAATCTGTAACATCAACAATTAGCAAACGGGAACTCGTAATAAAATGGCCAAAACCGAATTTGGTTTCCTGCAAAAGTACGCGCTGGTTATAATGGCGGTCCTGCTCACGCTTATGACCCTGTCGTTCCTGTGGTTTTCGTACAACAAGCAGAAGCAGGTACAGGCGTGGCTTTGGACATCCGCGCGGATACTGAGCCAGACCGACAAAATCGCCGACTACGGCCTATTCGCGCAGGGCTTTGAAGACGTGCGCGTAACCGTTATGGACAGCTGCGGCAGGGTGCTGGTAGACAACCGCGCCGACCGGGACTGGATGGACAACCACGCAAGCCGCCCCGAATTCATAAAGGCGATAGAGACAGGTTTCGGCGACAACATAAGGCGCTCGGAAACGACTGGCAAGAAGACCATCTACGTAATAGCCAAACTCAAAAACGGAAAGTACATACGCCTCGCGCAGTCTACGGAGCTTACATACGAGTTTTTGCTCTGGCTCTTCGCCCCCATAGCGTTTCTGTGCTTCTGCCTCGCGGTGCTTATGTTCGTGTTCGCCAAAAACAAACAGATGGAGAGGATGCGCCAGGAGTTCGTGGCCAACGTGTCGCATGAGCTAAAAACCCCGCTTACGTCTATAAAAGGGTTCGCCGAGCTTACAACCACCGGGCTTATAAACAACATTGATACCGTCAGGGAATATCAGCAGAAAATAGTGGCGCAAAGCAACAGGCTGTTAGACACGATAAACGACATCCTGCACCTCTCAAAAATAGAGAGCACGAAGCCAAAGGAACTGATGCCGGTAGACACACGCGCAGCGGCGGAGCAGGTGAGGGAGTCTCTGAAGCCGGCGGCCGACGAGAAGGGCATCATAATACAGGTTACCGGCGAGGGCAGCGTTGCCGCCGAAACCGAGCCCATCTACCAAATGATACACAACCTGACCGAGAACGGCATAAAGTACGGCAAAAACGGCGGATGCGTAAAGATCATCCTCGACGGTAAAAAAATAACCGTGACGGACAACGGCATAGGCATACCGGAGGAGGACATAGAGCGCGTGTTCGAGCGGTTCTACCGTGTAGAAAAATCAAGAAGCCCCGACAGGGGGGGCACCGGCCTCGGCCTTGCGATAGTTAAGCACACCGTCCAAAAGTACAACGGCACGGTATCGCTTAAAAGCGGCGACGGTAACGGGACGCAGGTTCATATTGAGTTCAAACTGTAGTATCGGCAAATTCCCGAATTTTGGGGGATGTCGATATTTTTTGGGATATACCCCCCGCCGGATATTATATTTATTCTGAAATCCGCAACCGCGGCAATACTATCCACCACACGCAGGAGTGATTTATTATGCAGAATATCTGGTACAATGACAAGTTTATGTCCGGCTTCATCAACCCCGGCGAGCTCGACTGCTGCAACCCGTCTGTCGCGCAGGCGGAGAAGGCGCTTATGTCCAAGAGCGGGCCGGGCAACGATTTCCTTGGCTGGCTCGACCTCCCCCAAAAGACGGGCAAGGACGTCATAAGCGCCATAAACGGCAAGGCGCAGGAGATCCGCTCCAAGGCGGACGTGCTTATCTGCATAGGGATAGGCGGCTCCTACCTCGGCACCAAGGCGGCCATAGAGTTCACGTCGCCGTCGTTTGAGGACCTGCGCAAGCCCCGCGTGCTCTTCGCCGGGAACACTATTAACAGCGATTATCTGGCGGATATGCTGGAAATGGTGAAAGACCGTGAGGTGGCGGTCAACGTAATCTCCAAGAGCGGCACTACCACCGAGCCGGCCATCGCCTTCCGGGTCATCCGGCAGTGGATGGAGAAGCGGTACGGCAAGAAGGAGGCCGCGTCGCGCATAGTGGCCACCACCGACCCCGCCAAGGGCGCGCTGCGCAAGCTGGCCAAAGAGGAGGGGTACGCGGCGTTCGAGATCCCCGACGATGTGGGCGGGCGCTTCTCGGTAATGACCCCGGTCGGCCTCTTCCCCATCGCGGTCGCCGGTATAGACATCGCCAAGCTCATAGAGGGCGCGGTAACGGCTTGCGACTTCTGCAAGGGCGAGTCCGTTGAAACCAACATGGCCGGGCGCTACGCCGCCGTCAGGAACATCCTGTTCAGGAAGGGCTACACGACCGAGGTCATGGCGACTTTCCAGCCCCAGCTGCACTTCGTCAACGAGTGGTGGAAGCAGCTTTCGGGCGAGAGCGAGGGCAAGAACGGCACGGGGATCATGCCCGCCGGCCTCGACTACACCACCGACCTGCACTCGCTGGGCCAGTATATGCAGGATGGGCTGCGCAACGTCTTCGAGACCTTCATGATCCTCAAAAAGACCTCGCACACAATGGCCGTCCCCAAGTTCGACGATGACAGCGACGACCTCAACTACCTTGCGGGCCGCAGTTTCGAGGATATCAACGAAAAGGCGTTTCAGGGAACGATGCTCGCCCATCTTGACGGCGGCGTGCCCTCGGCGACGCTGATGCTGGCGGACCGCTCGGCGGAGACGCTGGGCCAGCTCCTGTACTTCTTCGAGAAGGCGGTGGCGCTCTCCGGCTACCTCCTGCGGGTCAACCCGTTCGATCAGCCGGGCGTGGAGGCGTACAAGAAAAATATGTTCGCCCTCCTCGGCAAGGCCGGTTTCGAAAAGCAGGCCGAGGTGCTGTCGAGCCGTACAAAAGATATATCGATATAATGCCGGTTTCAGGCGCGGGCGGTTTGATGCCCGCGCAAAAAAAGGCCCCGGCTGTCAACACCGCCGGAGCCTTTATCTTTGCGTAAGCTGCGTATCAATTAATACTTGAAAGACTGCCCAAACGTCATAGTGCCGTTATCATAGGTCGCCTTGGACTCCAGCTTCCCAGAAGCGGCATTATACATAATCCGGTCGCCGTGGTACTGCCCTTTCAGGTAGGCTCCCTCCTCAGTCTTCTTTTTGCCGGGCCTGTCGCTGTAGAATGTGAACGGCCCCTCAAGTGTGCCCTTGACATAAACGTGCTCCGACTTTATATTGCCGCTCTCAAAGAAGACCTGCTCCACCCCATCAAGATCGCCCGCGACATAGACCCGCACGCGCTTTTTGTTGCCGTTGGCGAAGTACTCGATCTCCTCACCGTTCTTCTTCCCGTCCGCGAAAGTTACCTCTATGGCCGGCTTGCCGTCTTCGAAATATTGAACGTGGCGCCCCACGCCGCCGCCGTCGGCCCAGTCGCCCTCGAACTTGGGCTTGCCGCCGGGGTACCACGACCTCTCCGGCCCGTGCTTCTTGCCGGCGGAGTAGTGGGTCTGCTGGTCTATGGTGCCGTCGGCCCTGTAGATGGTCATCACGCTGTCGAGCAGGTCTTTCTTGAAGAAGCGGTCGGACTGCGGCTTGCCGTCTTCGAAGAACTGGGTGATGCGCACGGAGTCTCCGCCTACAAAAACCGTTACCTTGCGCTTGGCGCCGCTGGGGTAGGTCTCTACCACCTCTTTCGGGGCGGACGGGCCGCAGGCGATCATAATAGCTACGGCGAAGGCGCAACAGAGGGTGAGGGTCGATTTTTTTAAACGCAGCATAGTGGTGTATGCTCCTTTCTTTCTGGAATGGATGTCGGTGATAACAACAATAATTAATAATAATAATATAATATAATGAAAGTCAAGATTAAAGTCAAAATCTTTAAAATCAAATTCAAAGTCTATATATGGGCGGGGGCTCCGCCCCCTTTTGACAGGGGGGCACGGCCCCCCGCAACGCCCCCCTCTTTTCGCACAGTCAAAACCAGAGGGCGTCGTTGGAGGTATGGATTTTACCCGCGGAATCTACTATAAGGCACTCTAAATCGTCCCTTATCCTTACAAATTCGAGGATTTGGGATGCCGGGCGGCAAAACAGGCCGGTGCTCAGGATGTCTGCCCTTACCGGGTCTTCCGTGCGGATGGTCAGGCTTTGGTTGGCGGCGCAGGGGTAGCCGGTGGCGGGGTTGAAGATGTGGTGGTAACGCTGGTTGTCTACTATTCTGAAGCGCTCGTAGTCGCCGCTGGTTACTACGGCGCCGGAGGTCAGGGGGATGGCGGTCAGGAGGTCGGAGCGGTTTCTGGGGTGCTGGACGCCTACGCGCCACGGGGCGCCGCCGCGCTTGCTGCCCGACGCGAGGATGTCCCCGCCGGCGGCTATCAGGTAGTTGGTTATGCCCATGCCGTCCAACAGGGATTTAAGGCGGCGCAGCACGTACCCCTTGGCGATACCTCCCGCGTCTATGCTTATATCCTGCGATTCGTAGATTAGCGTGTCGCCGGCGAGGCGCAGGCGGCGGTAATCCACCCTGTCCGCAGCGGCGGCGATTTGGGCGGGGGCCGGCAGCGGCTCTTCCCCCGTGCACTGTTCGCAGAACCCCCAAAGCTCTTTGAGGGGCAAAACGGTGATGTCGAACATCCCGTCCAGCGTATCCCCATAAGCCAGCCCCGTACCCAGCATCTCCGCAAGTTCAGGCGATACCACAGGATGCTCCACAGGATACTCCTGTCTGAAACTGCCGGTATCCGGCGCTGCGCGCCGCTCGTTTAGCGCCCTGACCTCCGATAACTCCTCCGCAACCGAGAACCGCTTCTCGTATGTTGACAGCAGGGAATCAACCGCTCTCCAGACCGGCCTGACATCTGACGAACGGGGGACGGAGAGCGTAATCTCCGTTACCGTCTCCATCTTAAAGAATATATGCCTGTGCTCAACCTCGCCGGAGCAGGAGATCAATACCGCAAACATCCAGGCAAACAGGAACCCGCTGTTTGCCCGATACACGCGGCGTTGGCTTTTATCCCGCGGCCCGCATTCCGCATTATCATCAGCAAGCCCTTCGCGCTTCAGCCTCATGAATTTCTCGCCCTGTGCCACCTGACAACATCCGCAAACGGCAGCGTACCTCCGAATATATCGAGGCTGCTGCCCACCGTAGCGTCTACACGCCCGCCGCCGAGGCGGTCTATCAGGTCCATATCGCCCAGCCCGCGCACCCCGCCGGCGTATGTACACGTTATCGGGCTGATATCGGCAAGCAATGATACCAATTTCGCGTCAACGCCGCCCTTAAGCCCCTCAACGTCCGCCGCGTGAACCAGAAACTCGTCGCAATAGCCGGAAAGGCGGTTAAACAGCGGCGGCGACAGCTTCTCTTTTGTCAACTTCTGCCATCTGTCTGTGGCTACCACGTAATCACCGTCAACCAGCCGGCAGCTCAGGTCGAGAACCAGCCTGTTTTTCTTTACAGCGCTGAGCAGTTCGTCAAGCCGCTCCCACTTTATCATCCCGCCGCTGAAAACATACGAGGTTACGATTACGTGCGATGCCCCAGCGTCAAGGAATTTTTGGGCGTTGCCGGGGTTTATCCCCCCCCCCACGTGCATCCCCCCCGGCCACGCGCCCAACGCCTCAACGGCGGCGCCGTCGTTGCCGGGGCCAAGCATTATCACGTGCCCGCCGCGCAGGTCTTCATTTTTGTATAGGCCGGCAAAATACGCCGGCGGCTCCTCCGCCTCAAAATTGGTAACAAGCGAAGAACCGCCGTCATCCGACAGCGTCCCGCCCACAATCTGCTTAACCTTGCCGCCGTGCAAATCGATACATGGCCTGAATCGCATAAATAGCCTGCTCCTTACACAATCTTAAACAACTGCTTTTTAATCATCCCCACCCACCGACGGCTGTCACTGTTCGTATTGCCGCCGCCCATCAGATAGTACAGCACTATCGCCGCCGCCGAGCTGAGCATGAACATCCCCAGCGCCGCAGCCGCGGGGTATATTATCTTCTCCTTGTGCCGCCTCACGCAGTACGGGCGGTCTATCACCTTGAACGCCTCCCTGTTTATTATCATTGCCCGCTCGATCTCCAGCGCAATCTTCTCCTGCAGTTTCTCCCGCAGCAGCGGGTCGGCAATGGTTATCAGCCGCTGCTCAAGATAGTCTACGTTGCCCTTGGCCTCTGTCTGCACGTCGGTCTGGATGTAGTGATTGAGGTGCTCAAGCCCGCCCTCTATAACCCGCGCGGTAAAGGACGAGTCGCCGCTTTTCACCGACAGGGTAAGCGTAGCACGCTTGGTGTCAGACTCCTTCGATATGAATTTTTTGGTGAACAGGTCGGCGGCTTTGGCGGGGTAGGGCGCCGAGAACTTCTCGTCCTCCGTCCACACCCCGTGCAGCGTGTCGTAGTACTTCCTGTATACGCGCGGCGCGCCCAGCCGGTAAATATCATCCAGCAGCCCGTACTTCTCTATAAGCTCCGCCTTGAACTGCCGGCTGTCGAAGTGCACCTCAATTTTGTCAAGCCCCGGATTCCCCGCCAGATTGAGCTGCGCCGCCGCAAAACCGCCCAGCGCGCCCAAAGCGCCGAGGTTAGGCAGCTGCTTGTCGGACTCCTTAGCCATTATCACCGCGCGGGATACGTACGCAGGCCCCTTGGCAACAGCTGCAAGGTATCCGCCCACAAGGCCAATCACGGATAACAGGATGATGGCCGCCTTGTACTTTATGAGGACATAGAGTATCTCAAGCAGGTTGACCTCGTCGGCGGGGGCGGCTCCGTGAGTGCGGGCGGCAGGCGGCTGCGCCTGAGGCGGTTGATTTTTCTCCGGTATATCCATAACCCTAATATAATAAATGGCGGGGGGATGTGCGGAAATTATATCAGGGAATGGCGGCAAAGATGAATTTTCCCGCGCGCGCCGCCAATGATGTATATTACACAAATGACGCCAAAAATGAAAAAAACAATAACTACGGGAGGATAGATATGAAAATCAGTGCAGCCACGATAATCGCAATCGCGTCTGCGGCGCTGCTCTCGGCAGGGTGCGCCAAGACTGCGGAGCGTAAGGATGCTGCGCCTGTGGTTGATACCGTACAAACAGCGGCGGCACTCGATACCGTTAGCGGGACGTTTACCGATTCGCGGGATGGGAAGACATACCGGACGGTGAAGATTGGGAATCAGACGTGGATGGCGGAGAATCTCAAATATAAGACCGGTACCTCCGTCTGTTACGATAACAAAGAGCGCAATTGTCAGAAATACGGGCGGCTCTATAATTGGAATGACGCGATGACAGCCTGTCCGGCGGGGTGGCGGGTGCCGAGTGATGAAGATTGGGACAGTTTGGCTCTGGCGGTCGGTGGTCAGCGTGAAGAAGTTGAAGATGGTGATTATTATTGGAAAGTTGCGGGTAAAAAGCTTAAATCAACAACTGGTTGGGACGATTGGGAGGATGACGATGGTAACTTGGTATCAGGCAACGGTACAGATGATTTCGGTTTTTCGGCTCTGCCGGGCGGCGTCGGCTACTCAGATGGCAACTTCGCCAGTACCGGCATCATCGGCTTCTGGTGGAGTGCCACGGAGGACGATGCGAACGACGCTTGGTACTGGGCCATGAGCTATCCCTACGAGTTCGTGAGCAGGTACTACAGCAACAAGACGGGCTTGTTTAGTTTGCGTTGCGTAGAGGACTCAGCGGCCCCGCAATAGCGCAGCAATTGCACCCCTCCGCCTTTTGTGTTCACGGCGCACCCCCCGCCTGCCGCCGGCGCGATGCCTGAGATTCTGCGCTTAAAAATGATATTTTTGCAAAAGTATTGACCTTTAGACCCCGTTATATTATATTATTCATATCAAAGCGAAAGGGGTACCCGGTATGGTTGTAAGCTCAACGGATGTACAGAACGATTTCGGCAGATATGTCGATTTGGCATCGGAGCAGGAGATCGTCATTACAAAAAACGGGCAGCCTGTCGCCCGGCTGCTTGGGCTGGAAAGAAAAGACACGTTCCTCTCCGACCGTCTGGTCGGCCTCGTCCCGCGCGATGTGAATGAAAATATCGCTAAAGCCGAGAGGCTGTCGAGGCAATGAAAATTTTTATAGACACCAACATTATTGTCGATATAGTATCGAGGCGCGGCGGTTATGAAGAGTCGCTGCAACTTCTGAAGTATTGCGAGACAAGCCGCCTTAAAGGTTTTGTTTCCACAGTTACGGTAACCGATGTAATGTACATCTTGCGCAAGCATATCTCGCCGGACGCCGTTCGTAACGCCGTGCAAACGCTGTTGGTTATTGTGGACGTGGCGGATGTCCTCAAAAACGATATTACAGCCGCGTTCTCAAGCCCGGTGAAAGACTTCGAAGACGCAGTGCAAGCGTCTTGCGCCGACCGTATTCAAGCTGACTATATTGTTACACGCAATACCAAAGACTTTGAAAAATCAACTGTCCGGGCGATATTGCCCGCCGAGTTGTTAAAACGGTTGAGCGAGATTTAGCGCACCAACCTCTGCCCATAATATATATTACCTCCATGACAGCACCCCCCAAAATCCACCGCCCAACAGCAGCAACGATCTTCGCCCTCACGGCCCTCGCGGTAATCGCGGCTGGGTGCGGTAAGACGGCGGTGCGTAAGGATGCTGCGCCTGTGGCTGATACCGTACAGATTGCGATGACGACAATTGATAACGGTGACGGTACGTTTACTGATACGCGGGATGCCAAGACATACCGGATGGTGAGGATTGGGAATCTTACGTGGATGGCTGAGAACCTGAACTTCGCAACAGATAGCTCCGTGTGTTATAAGAATGCTGATTCCAACTGTACCAAATACGGGCGGCTCTATAATTGGGATGACGCGATGACAGCCTGCCCGGCGGGATGGAGGGTACCGAGTGATGAAGATTGGGACAGTTTGGTTGTGGCGGTTGGTGGTCAGCGTGTGGAAGATGGATATGGTGATTATTATTGGGAAGTCGCGGGTAAAAAGCTTAAATCAACAACTGGTTGGGTAGGTTTGGATGACGATGGCAACTCGGTATCAGGTAACGGTACAGATGATTTCGGTTTTTCGGCCCTGCCCGGCGGCTACCGTTGGGGCGATGGCAGTTTCCGCTACGCCGGCTACTACGGCTACTGGTGGAGCGCCACGGAGAACGGTGCCACGATCGCGAGAGACCGGAGCATGGACTACGACAACGACAACGTGTACTCGTATTGGGACGGCAAGACGAACATGTTCTCTTTGCGCTGTGTTCGGGACTTTGCGGCCCCGCAATAGCGCAGCAATTGCGAGCCGCCGCCCCCTACAAAATCGTGCTTTTACAGTATGGGGCAGGGCCGGCTGCCGGAGCGGTTAATCATGGCAGAATCATGATCCGCGCGCCGGTCTTTACCGTGGTGTAAAGCTCGTCTATCTCCTCGTCGGTTACGGCGATGCATCCTATGGTCCAGTCGGTCTGGTGGCGCTCGAAGCTTACGCGCGGGCCCATTCCGTGTATCTTGATGTCGCCGCCCGCCGATTCGCCCAAGCGCCTCGCGCGCGCTATGTCGTCTTTGTTTGGGTAAGATACGCCCAAGTTTTTGTAATAGCGGCTGTTGGGGTTCCTGCCGTTGATGAAATAAAGCCCTTCCGGCGTTTTCTGGTCCCCCTGAATTTCCTTTGGCCCAACGGAGTGCTTGCTCAGCGCGACCCTGTAAGTCTTCTGCAACATTCCGCTTGAGTAGACCGCCATCCGCCTCTCTGATTTATAGACAACGATGCTGTCGATAACTACGTTGCCCAAAGGCGGCGCTTTCGGTGCCGCGTCCGCCCCGCGGCCCGCGGTATCGGCGGCGCTGTTTGGAGGGGGGCCGCCGGGCGGAGAAGCGTGCGCTGTGGCCCAAAGCGCTGTCAGGGCGAGAACCGCCGCCGTCAGTATAATATTTTTGGCCATATCCGCCTCCTTACAGACAATATACATCCCGCTCAGACCATGATGTATATTTATAAAATGACCGCATCCCCGAAAATCCACCGCAAAACAACGCTCCTCGCCCCGTGTCATTGCGCCATTGATTATTTTCGATATGCGCGCGTCAATTGTCGTATTTCCGCCGCGCCCTTTCCTCAACGGTAATCCGCCGCAGTTCTTCGGCGATCTCGTCCATCGTCTGCTCCGGTTCTTCGTACTTTTCGGCTACCATGTCGCCTGTGCGGCAAACGGATTGCCGCATAAAAGCCCCGGTTACCTCCGGCCCCAATGCCTCGGTCAGCGCCCGAAGCCCTGCCCTGCGTACTTCCAGCGGATTTCTTATGTCAACGGCTACGCCCATTTAAGAAACTCCTGTAAAAAATTTATAGGATTTATGATTTTCGTTTTTAATTCAAGCACCGCGCCCGCCCGTTCAAGGCGGTCGTCTACAGTCAGAAAAAAGCCTGCTCCCGCAGCCTCCGCAAGCGCAACGTGAAAACTGTCGCGGTTGCGAATGATGCGCTCCAAAACAACCGCCTGTTCTCTTATCTCTTGCGCCCGTGCATAAATATCATCATTAAAGTCTACAAAAACATTTGCCGCCCGGTCGTAAAAATCAAGAACGTCCTGTCGCTTTTCGATGTCCTTGATTCGCTTGATTTCTCCAATAACCGTAGGGCTGCCGACAATATGTATACCCATAGCCTTGCAAAACTCAACGGCTCCCTCTATGGCGACAATTTGCGCCTCAACAATCTCTTGTGAACGGTGCGCCGGGTTGTCGTATGGCCGCCCATAACAACACGAATCAAGATAAATACTATAGACATTCATTTATTTCCCGGCTTTCTGAAAGATCCAACAATTGTAATATAATAATTTACGGCAGCAAACAGGTAACAATTTTTCGGCAAAAATCGAAAATACGGCAAATTCTGGTCAAAAACGCGGTTTTTGGTATAGAAAAGCCCTGTTAAGGCCACCACCGCCGGAAGGAAGACTGCGGGGCGGCAGAGATGTGGACGGGGATGAAACAGCCGGCTGCGACAATACCCGAACCATCTCATAATCTCCCCGCCCGCCCAGACCATGATGTATATTAACTCTATGACCACAATCCGGAAAATCAGCACAACAATGCTCTTTGCCCTCGCGGTAATCGCGGCTGGGTGCGGTAAGGGGGCGATGCGTAAGGATGCCGCTGCGGCTGATACCGCACAGACAGCGGCGGCCACAAATATCATTAGCGGTACTTTTACCGACCCGCGGGACGGCAAGACATACCGGACGGTGAAGATCGGTACGCAAACATGGATGGCGGAGAACCTCAACTTTGAAACGGAGAGGTCGCGGTGTTATTATACGGATTCCAATTGCACCAGATACGGGCGGTTCTATGATTGGTATGACGCGCTGGAAGTCTGCCCGGCGGGGTGGCGGACGCCGAGTGATAAAGATTGGGACAGTTTGGCTCTGGCGGCCGGCGGCCGGCGTACTGAAAGAGGGCATTGGGAATCTGCGGGCAAAAAGCTTAAATCTAAAAACGGCTGGAACCGCAATGATGAAGATAATACCGGCGGCGACGGTACAGATGAATTTGGCTTCTCGGCCCTGCCCTGCTCCGGTGTCTATTTAAACGACGGTACCGGCAACGACAGCCATTGGTGGAGCGCCACGAAATGCGCTGAGTACCGTGCCTGGAGCCGGCGCATGAGTAACAACATCGATGATTTACGCAGGTACTGCTACGATATTGGTCGAAAATTTTCGTTGCGCTGCGTAGCGGACTCTGTGGCAACGGTACTCGCCCCCGCGGGAATAGCGGAGGGGGGCGCCGGGGGGGTGGTGCGCGAGGATGCCGCGGCGGGCGGTACCGTCCCAATTGCCGGTACCGTACCCGCGGCTGATACCGTTGTAAAAACCACGGCGGCCGCGAGCCGCGGCGGGACGTTTACCGACCCGCGTGACGGCAGGACGTACCGGACGGTGAGGATGGGGAACCTGACGTGGATGGCGGAGAACCTGAACTTTAAAACCAAGCGTGCCGTGTGTGCTGAAAAGGATGAAAACAACTGTCAAAAATACGGGCGGCTTTATCGTTGGAGTGATGCGATGACGGCTTGCCCGGCGGGATGGAGGGCGCCAAGTGACGAAGAGTGGGACAGTTTGGCTCTGGCGGCCGGCGGTCGGCGCGAGAGAGAAGATCTATATGGGCAGAAGTACAACCTGTATAATTGGGACATTGCGGGTACAAAGCTTAAATCGGCAACCGGGTGGGCCGATTGGAAAGATGACGATGGCAACCCGGTATCAGGCGGCGGTACCGACGAGTTTGGATTCTCGGCCCTGCCGGGCGGCAGAGGCGAGATTTTCAACGGTGCCGGCTACGAAGGCTACTGGTGGAGCGCCACGGATAAAGATACGGGCGTCGCCTGGAGCCGGAGCATGTACTACTACGATGAATCTGTGCGCTGGCACAATGAGTACGTGCACAGGCATGGTGCCGCCAAGAGCCTCGCGTTTTCGTTGCGCTGCGTAGAGGATTCAGCGGGTTTGCGCGAGGATGCTGCCGCGGCCGAAATTGTTGATACAGTAAAGCCCCATGTTCCCGGCGGCGGGACGTTTACCGATCCGCGGGACGGCAAGACGTACCGGACGGTGAGGATTGGGAACTTTACGTGGATGGCGGAGAACCTTAACTTCGCGACGGACAGCTCCGTATGTTATGACAATTATGAGAGCGGCTGCCGGAAATACGGGCGGCTCTATGATTGGAACGACGCGATGACAGCCTGTCCGGCGCCGTGGCGATTGCCGGGCGATGAAGAGTGGAACGATTTGATTCTGGCGGCCGGCGGCCAGCTTGTGGATGATGAAAAAAATAAGTATTATTGGAAAATTGCGGGGAAAAAGCTTAAATCTAAAAACGGCTGGAACCGCAATGATGAAGATAATACCAGCGGCAACGGTACAGATGAATTTGGCTTCTCGGCCCTGCCCGGCGGCCGCGAGAACTATACTGTTTTTACCGATGGTTTCACAGATTCCGGCTTACACGGTTACTGGTGGAGCGCCGAGGGCGGCAAGCAGTTAGCCAGCTTCCGGAGCATGAACTTCAATGACGGCTTCGTGAACCAGTACTACTCTTTCACGACGGCCATGTATAGCGTGCGTTGCCTGAAAGGCCCCGCGGCATCGCGGTAGCGAAGCAACCACAAATCCGCCGCCTGACAACGCTCCGCGGCGGAACGCTTAGACGCGCTGAAGTGCTTGAGGTGCGCGTTTACCTGCTCGGCCATGCCCGAAAAGGCGTCGTCGCGCAAGCGGTCCGCCGTTAGGATG